>Ga0315549_1001481_pt1 | contig 24228 bp, 10 predicted proteins | sample SalMarSW160200MG_FD_203101 | JGI IMG/M metagenome (GOLD analysis project Ga0315549, IMG submission 203101) | Salt marsh sediment microbial communities from the Plum Island Ecosystem LTER, Massachusetts, United States - Salt Marsh Sediment SW1601-200 ... | reverse complement strand
AAAGTGAGGGAAGTCTCAAAGAGCAGGCGGAAAAACTAACGGCAGACAATGAGCAGCTCAAAAACCAAATCACAGAACGCCAGCAGAATGAGGAGAGTCTCAAGCAACAGGCGGAGGAGCTAACAGCAGCCAACGAGCAGCTCAAAAGTCAAATCGCAGAACGTCAACAGAGCGAGGAAAATCTCAAAGAGAAGGCGGAGGAGCTAACAGCAGCCAACGAGCAGCTCAAAAGTCAAATCGCAGAACGTCAACAGAGCGAGGAAGGTCTCAAAAAGCAGGCTGACGAGCTAACAGCGGCCAACGAGCAGCTAAAAAAACAAATCACAGAACATCAACAGAGAGAAGGAAGTCTCAAAGAGCAGGCGGAGGAACTAACGGCAGACAATGAGCAGCTCAAAACTCAAATCGCAGAACGTCAACAGAGCGAGGAAAATCTCAAACAGCAGGCGGAGGGGCTAACAGCGGCCAACGAGCAGCTCAAAAGTCAAATCGCAGAACGCCGGCAAAGCGAGGAAAGCATTAAACAGCAGGCCGACGAGCTAACGGCGGCCAATGAGCAGCTCAAAAGTCAAATCGCAGAACGCCGGCAAAGTGAGGAAGGTCTCAAAGAGCAGGCGGAGGAGCTAACAGCGGCCAACGAGCAACTCAAAAGTCAAATCACAGAGCGCCAGCAGAGCGAGGGAAGTCTCAAAAAGCAGGCTGACGAGCTAACGGCGGCCAATGAGCAGCTAAAAAGTCAAATCACAGAACGCCAGCAGAGTGAGGAGAGTCTCAAAAATCAGACAGACGAGTTAACGGCAGCCAACGAACAACTCAAAGAAGAAATTGCAGACCTGAAACAGGGGGAGAAGAAGCCGATGGAAGCCACTAAGTCAGAAGGCGAATCAGAACAAATTGACCCCAAATTATTTGATGTTGAAAAACTTAAATCCATAGCAGAGCTTGCCAAAAGACTGAGATAGGTTCTGCCGAGACCATCAAAATAACCGGCAAATATTTGCCGGTCAGCCGGTCAAAATCATCCATATCGGAAAGTGTCAGGTTAAGTGTTGACTATCCTGCCTTAACCGACATATTGACGCCTTGCCTCGGCAATGAGTTGTAGCATCTGGTCAGCCTGGTTTTGAATTGCGGGGTCGGAGCTTGTTACTCTTGAATTCCATTTGATGTACTCTTTATTTAGCTGCTCTCGAGTTTTTTCTTTACCCATATCCGAGCTTACGCCGAGTATAACTTCCTGGTCCCTGATTTCGTGCATATCGACGGGCAGGGTTTTTTCCACCATTGAACGGAACCTGTTCGAGTCGACCTCAAGCCATTCTGCCAGGCTTTTGAGGAGATTTATTTCTTCAGCAGAGGCGACCCCGTTGGCCTGAGCCACCTGCAGACAAAGGTCTAAAATATCATACCTTTGTGCGATGGGTACAATTTCCACGATTTCTTTACAAATATTATAAATGTCCAGATGGTTGCCGCCGGAGAAGAAAGCAACTGTTTTATTTAACGCCTTCTCGAGCGAGTTTCTGGCTTTATCGGATGCCTGAGAGATATCAACGTTGTTTCTCGCCCAGTTTTTTATAAGCTCAATCTCGCAGTCATATAGTTTGCCGTCAACAGCGCTGACGGCAAAAGCCAGCGCCACCGCGAGAGTTTTTGTTCGCTGGATGTTTTCCTGTAAATCGATATAGCCGAACTCGGGATTTTCATAACAAAAAGTGAATTTTGCACAAGCAAGCTCCTCGGCGCTTTTGCGAGAAAGTATTGATGTACTGAACAGCAGTTTTCTATTTCCTTTTTGGGGGAACATCAACCAGTCAAGATGTAGTTGGGCAACTGAAGTCCAATCGGATAGAGTCGTTACTTTTGTAGGTGTTTTGCCGAGGTCGGCAGTATAGCAAAAGACAGGAGAATCATTCGAATGCCATTGTTTCACCCGGCTGTGTACCGGCCTGGCATTGCAGCCTTCGTCGGTTACGTCTTCGATGGTAATCCTCAAAGTCGTATAGTACATATCAGAGGGTGCGTGAATTGTGCCCCCGATTTGCACGTCGAAAGCATCAACAGCGCAATTTCCCTCTTCATGCTTTGTGAACTGAACCCGGCAGTTAAATTCTCTTGTGTTGGGTGGAGCGGAAGGTTCGGTAATCCGGTCGGGGTGTGTGTTGCACGAAACGGGAAATTTTTTGCGACCGGTGGAAGCATTAGACAAGGAGCGATTAATTAATCCCGGAAACCTGATGTAAATGGTCAAACCAAGAAGAACGACCGCTATGGCAGTAAGCATTACAATCAGAACTGGAATCAAGATTTCTTCCATACACCTGCCTGCAGATATTGCTATTCGACTTTGATAAGCTCCAGACGTTTGCCCTTTTTTCCTTTGTCGGTTTCCGATATTTTACCATTTTCGTCCAGGCTGAAATCGACTTCGAATGCCTTGCCCGATTCGACGTCCTCGAATTTACAATGCATTCTCTGGTTTACATCATAACTGTAGGTGACTTTAATCGGTCGTTCGGCGGGCCTGTCAGGCGGGAGCTTAAGTCTGTGCGTTGCAATCTTATTTACATATTCAACATCGGTGCCCTCTCCCTGAGTGATTGTTACTTCAAGCTCCTTTTGACCTTTGGAAAGCGTATAAAACATCTGTGAAGATTCGCAGGGCAAGGGTGTGTTTTTCTTAAGAATGATGCGATTCTGAATTGTGCGTCTGCCCGTTTCCTCGTCAACTGGGGCACAAACAGTACCATAGCTGTGATTGCAGACGTCCTTTAGGTCAATATCTTTTAGCCCGCTGGAGATTCCTGTCGATACAGCATCAGGATTTTCTCTGAGCATTGTCAAACCGGCGTGTAAAGCGGCGCCGAGTGCGACACACTCGTCCACATTTACCGCGGTTTCAGGAGCGAATCCGAACAATTTTTCCAGGCGTTTGCGTACTGTCGGTATTCGAGTGCTGCCGCCGACCAACAGTACCTTATCGATATCGGAAGGTTTGACGCCCGCCTCTTCAAGAGCCACTTCCACCAGGATATCCGTTCGAGCCATCAGCGAAGAAATGGCTTCTTCGAACATCTCTCTTGTGATTTCCACCCGCATATTGCCTGCCTGTCCGTATAGCATTTTCTTTGCCACACGACGGCGTGATAATGTCTTTTTAGTGTCTTCGGCCTCGTCTTCATACTTTGCTCTGTCCTCATCGGAGTTAATCAGTTCGGCACCGAATTTGTCCCTGTATTTTTGCTCCAAAATCTCCAACACTTTCTGGTCGAAGTCGGTTCCGCCGAGTGCATGGTCACCCTGTGAGCAAATAATATCCATTTGCGGGCCCTTTACGTCCATTATTGTAACATCGAAAGTTCCACCGCCGAGGTCATATACAAGGACCTTTCCCGTAACGTCGCGTGTAGTTGTATAATACAGAGCAGCGGCCACCGGCTCATTTACGATTCCAATCACGTTTAGTCCGGCTGATACGCCGGCGTCCATAGTCGCTTTTCTGCGAACTTCGTCAAAGTGAGCAGGAACCGAAATGACAGCATCACGGATTTTAGCGTCCCCTGCGGCGCACTCCTGTTTGAGCTTTTTCAGGATCAACCCGGACAATTCGACAGGCGTCCATTTCTTTCCATCAATATCCTTGCAGTATTTGACATCTCCCATGTGCCTTTTTATCCAGCGAATTGAGCGCTGCGCGTTTAGATGCCGTGAGTTAACAGCTTCAATTCCTACCCTGACTATATTGGAATTCTCTTCATCGAAGAAAATCGCAGACGGCGTGAGCCTCTCGCCATCGGCATTTGGGATTATCTCCGGCTTTCCGATAGCGTTCAGAATCGCCAATGCCGAGAATGTTGTTCCGAGGTCTATACCTACTATATTAGCCATTTTAGAGCCCCTTGTGTCCCATATAGGTTCTCATTTATTACAAAAAGATTTCCTTTAATAAACTTACCCGAACAGTTTAATCTGAGCCGGTCGTACTATCTTGATGTTTTCCTCGTCAATAAAGTATTGATAGCCGGGTCTGATTATCTTTGCAACTTTTCCAGTCCTTTTTGAATCCTCACAGGCTTCCTTTTCCTTAACAGCCTCCGCAAATTTTTCCTGTCCATGATAATCACTGTTTATTTCAGGCTCGAATTGTTCAACACCACTGGACTCCAGAGCGAAGAGCAACTCATCCTTTATTTCCTCAAGGCCGTTCACTTCTATATTCTGTTCTGTCATCTGACTAATACGATTCTCAAGATTGTCAATGCAGCGAATAACCCGCAGGCAAAAAGTCCTCGTTATGTTCCAGTCGTAACCATCCTGTAGTTTTGTGAGTCTGGTCTGTTGTGATGCGGCGTATTCACGAATGGCAGACATCTGTTGGGAAAGCTCGCTTAGTGTGTTGTTGAGCGGTTCCGAATGCTCAAGAGTGGTTTTCTTAACGCCCTGAGCCATCTTTTTGAATTCCGCCATCTGTTTTTCCATGTTTTCAGTTTGTACCTTCAACGAATCTTCGAATTTGATGTTTGCGTTTCCATTCTCTGCTGTTGCTTCTGAAGACTTAACAGGTCCGACAGTTTTTTCATCTGAGACCAATACGGCAGTATCTTCAGCATTTTTGTCTGAGTTTTTAGCCCCGTGTCCGATTTTTGTGGAATGAGCCAGTTGTGGCTTAGTCTGACCGGCAGAATTGGTTTTACAGCTTTTCCAGCCTGAATTCATAAATAGTTTTTGATGTTTCCTTTCCAGCGGTCCCTGAGGTTTGTTTTGCCACCCTGTATCTGTTCTCTCTCCGACGGTATCCCCTTTTCCTCTGACTTTTTCTTTGGCTTGAGCCTCGACTTTTGCTTTCTCTTTGGGTCCGGCCAATTTTTTATCTTCAGCCTTAGCTTTGACCTTAGCTTTAGCCTGAAACAGTATTTTCTCTTGGGTTTTTTGATTGGCTTTTGCCTGCTTTTTATTTTTGTTTGACCTTTGGCTTTTTGAAGAGACAGGGAAAGATTTTCTCAGAGCAGCGGATGCTTTAATCAGTGTATGCCATATCCATAATAACAGGCTCCATATAAAAATCGCTCCTCCCGCACAGGCACACGATATAGAGCCTGTAAACATATATTCCTTGAGCTGCTTTTGCTTTTTATATTTGCTTAATTCATTTTGCCAGTTTCTGCCATACAGGATATCGGCAAAGGGAGGGACCTCTTTTTTGCCTGCGGCCAGTTGTTCCAGGTCGGCTTTTAGTCTTTCCTGCTGCTCCTGTTGAAGCTGTGCTTCTGTTTTAGTTTTTCCATATTTGTCGAGCCACCAAGGCAGGTTTGCCTGCTGCTCAGAAGGTAACTGCAGCCATTCATTGTATTGTTTGAGATACTCGTCCGGCTCTGAGCCGTACTTGGACCTGTAGTAAGTAGCTCTTTGCTGTTCTTTCTTTCCTTCGTTGAGAGTCCATCCGAGCACAGCACCACCAGTGACTAACATCGCCAAACCAAGAATAATATATTTCTTATTCATAATATCAAATCTGAATCTACCGTTTGCTCACTTAAGAAATTCGACCATCTGCTCTTATGTTCCTTACACTAAACGGATTTCAGGTTTCTTTCTGAAACTGCTACTGGTGTTTCGCTGAAGACTTCGGTTACTCGCAGCACTTCTTCTATCGTAGTCAGGCCCTGCTCCGCCTTTTTTATGCCGTCATCAAACAGGCAGGGCTGACCGCTCTCACGAAAAATCCGACGCATATTACTGACCGAAGAGTCCTTGTTAATCATATCCCTGAACAGGTCATCAATAACCAGCAACTCATATATACCCATTCTGCCTACATAACCTGTGCCGCGGCAGTCGTCACAGCCGGTACCGGTAAAAAGCTTTTTCGCACTGATGCCCGACCTGGCTATATGTTCGCTGATATTTTCAGGCATCTGGTACTCGGTTTTGCACTTCGGACAAATCTTCCTGACAAGCCGCTGAGCGAGAACAGCATTCAGCGATGCCGCTATCAGATACTCATCAATGCCGATATTGACTAATCTGGTGACACTGCTGGCTGCATCGTTTGTGTGCAGTGTCGAGAGCACCAGATGTCCCGTCAGGGCCGCCTGAACCGCGATGCGGGCCGTCTCGTTATCACGAATCTCGCCAATCATCATCACATCAGGGTCCTGACGCAGCAAACTCCTCAGCGCCGCTCCGAAGTCAAGACCAATCTTATCACTGACCTGAACCTGATTGCAGAAATCAAGCTGATATTCCACAGGGTCCTCAACAGTCGAAATATTGAGCTTCTCTCCATCCATCTGGCACAGAGACGAGTACAGGGTAGTGCTCTTGCCCGAGCCGGTGGGACCTGTAACAAGCAAAATCCCGTGAGGAAGCTTAATCTGCTGCCGAAAGACCTCGCAAATCACCGGATCCATACCCAACAGCTCAAGGTCCCGCATAATCGTTTTACTGTCCAGCACACGGATTACCACTTTTTCACCGTGATTTGTCGGCAGCGTCGAGACACGCAGGTCGATTCCTCTGTTGCCGACGGAGACCTTGATTTTCCCGTCCTGCGGAAGGCGTCTCTCTGATATATCAAGGTTGGCCATAATCTTGACGCGCGAGACAATCGCAGGATGCATCTTTAACGACGACTGCGTCGTCTCAAAAAGTACTCCGTCTATACGGTATCTGATTTTTGTACACTTCTCTTTCGGCTCAATATGAATGTCGCTGGCCCCTTGATGTATAGCATTGCTAATCAGGTAATTTACGAATTTAATAACGGGCGACTGGCCCGCCATCTTTTCGAGGTCTTCGAGGTCGTCCTGTTTTTCCTGTACAACCTCGACGTCTTCCATGTCGCTGATGGCGTCATCAAGACCGTAATCAATTCTCTCTTTCTCGAAGGCTTCGCAGACTTTTGTAATATCTTCATCCGGACATACGAGAACCTCGACCTTCATCCGAGTCTGTCTTTTAACATCTTCTATGACAAAGAGGTCTGCCGGCCGACTTGTCGCCAACAGCAGCGTTTGGCCCTGTATAGCAACGGGCATAATGCGATTGTTTTTTATGTAGTCAAAATCAAGTTTGTCAAAAGCTTCCCTGTCAACTTTATCCGGTTCAATGTGGCGGAACTTGAATCCGTACAGGTCCGCTTTGGCCATTGAAATATCGGTTTCGTCAGCTAAATTTAGTTCGCGGATTATTTGGTGGATTTCCCAATCCGGTTTTTCGGCCTGTAGTTTTCTTACTGTAAGGAGTTTGTCGGCGGTGATTTTTCCAATTTCGCAAAGTACATCAGCGATGTCCCTGACGTGGGATGAGGTGTCCTCTTGCGGGCTATATAGATTTGAAAGACCACTAATGCCGTCAACAAAATCGTTTTTTGAATCCGCCGCAGGCGGATTACTGTGATTCTCGACAGGGCGGGCCTTTTTTTGTCCAGATCCAAAAAACCGTTTCATAATTCCGTCAATACCTCAAAAATATAACTCTCAGTTTCAGCGTAAAGCTTAAAAACTGTTTTCACTAATAATAGCTCAGGGGCCACTTGCTCAATCTGTCATCAATATATTGTTAAAAGGAGCACACGGCCTTTGTCTCGAAATCCTCAAATAAAATATAAAAAACAATTCAGTTCTAACCAAATGCTCTTTCGACCTGAAATTCGAGACTTTTTCAACGTCCGATAGATATTCCCTATTGTGCTTTTCATCGTTGAGTTGCAAAAATTCGTTGAAAATTAGTGGTGGATTTGTTAAGATTGTTAAGATTGGAGGTCGATTGTCTATATGAGGAAATCCGGGAAGAATGTTTTTTACTTGATACAGGAGTTGAAATGAATCGCTTATTTTTTTTGTATTTTAGTGCTGTATTGGTTGTAAATACTTCATTTGCTCAAAATGAAGCGAGGCTATTGCGCTTTCCAACAATTTATGAGGACCAGATTGTCTTTACTTACGCAGGAGACCTATACAGCGTTCGGTCAAGCGGGGGTGTGGCCCGCAAACTTACGAATCATGAGGGCTTTGAGATGTTTGCGCGTTTTTCCCCCGACGGTGAGTATCTGGCTTTTACCGGACAATATGACGGTAATACGGAGGTCTATCTAATGCCGGCCTGCGGCGGTGAGCCGCGCCGGCTGACCTACACAGCAACACTTGGGCGTGATGATGTGTCCGATAGAATGGGGCCCAATAATATTGTGATGGCCTGGAAAAAAGACGGTAAACATATCATTTTTCGCTCGCGAATGCGCTCATTTAACAGCTTTAACGGCCAACTCTATTCCGTGTCTAAATCGGGCGGCCTTGCTGAAGAGCTTGCCCTTCCTCGCGGCGGCTTTTGCTCCTTCTCGCCGGATGATAAGAAATTAGCCTATAACCGGATATTTCGTGAATTCCGGACGTGGAAACGCTATCGCGGCGGTATGGCGGATGATATCTGGATTTATGAGTTCGAGACGAAAAGAATTGAGAATATTACCAATAATGAGGCACAGGATATTATCCCTATGTGGAGCGGAGATAAAATCTTTTTCCTATCGGACCGTGATGAAAATAAACGGATGAACCTTTTCGTTTACGATATCAATTCAAAGCAAACCAAGAAAATAACTAATTTCACTGATTTTGATATTAAATTTCCATCGTTGGGTAAAAGAGCAATTGTATTTGAAAACGGGGGTTATATTTATCGTTTTGATATCGAGAGTGAGAAATACGAGAAAGTTGTTATTTGTATTCAGGAAGATTTGAGCGGGGGCAGAAGTGGTATCGTCAGTGTTGCCGACAATGTTACCAGCTACGAAATCGGTCCGGATGGCAAGCGAGCCTTGTTTGGCGCCAGAGGGGACGTATTTACTATTCCTGCCAAGCATGGCGCTGTCCGAAACCTGACTAATTCGCCGGGAGTTCACGAACGAAATTCCAAATGGTCACCCGACGGCAGGTGGATAGCATATATATCCGACGCCAGCGGTGAAGATGAAATTTATATCGTGCCTCAGGACGGCGGCGGACCGGCAAAGCAGATAACAAGAAACGCCGAGACCTACAAATACAGAATCGAGTGGTCGCCTGACAGCAAGAAGATTCTCTGGGCGGACAAACGATTGCGTCTGCGATATGTAAGTATCAAGAGCAGCAAAATCACCGAGGTTGATACATCCGATAAATGGGAGTTCAGTGATTATTGCTGGTCTTCCGACAGCAGGCGGATAGTTTACGGCAAATCGGAAGTGGAGACGATGGGCAAGATTTATCTCTATTCTCTCAAGGACAAGAAATCCCACGAGCTGACCGACGGTTGGTATTCGGCATCCAATCCTGTGTTCAGCTCGGACGGCAAATTCGTTTTCTTTACTTCCGACCGGGATTTCAATCCGATTTACAGCAGGACCGAATGGAATCATGCCTACCAGGATATGTCCCGAATCTACCTTGTTACGCTGGCAAAGAGCACCGATTCTCCTTTCAAACCTCAAAGCGATGAAGTTGAGGTGAAGAAAGAAGAGGAAGACAAAAAGCAGGACGTTGAAGTACCTGAGCCGAATGAAGGTGCAAAGAAAGAGCAAAAAGACAAACAGGAGAAGAAAAAGGAAAAAACAAGAATTAAAGTGGATATTGACTGCATCAAAGACCGTATTGCGGTGCTGCCCATAGAAGTTTCGAATTATTACAATCTAAGTTCGGTTGACGATTACCTGTATTACAATCGGCGAGGCAGCAGGGACGACGACACCCAACTGCGGATGTATAATCTGAAGGAACAAAAAGAGACCGAGCTTGGCCAGATTCGCGGCTACGAGATATCGGCCGATAGTAAGAAGATGTTAGTTGCTTCGGGCGGCAAATTCGCCATCATCGATTTGCCCAAATCAAGGGTCGAAATGAAAGAAACCCTGGACCTGTCCGAAATGGAGGTCCGGCTGGATAAGAGGGAGCAGTGGAGGCAAATCTTCAACGAATGTTGGCGGCAGATGCGGGAATTCTTCTATGTTCCCAATATGCACGGCGTCGACTGGAAAGCAATGCGTGAGCGCTATGAACCTCTGGTTGCTCATGTGAATCACCGTGCCGATTTGACGTATATCATCGGAGAGATGATAGGTGAATTGAATGTGGGCCATACTTATGTGGGCGGCGGAGAGTATCCGAAGCCGAAAAGGATAGCAACAGGGCTGCTTGGAGCTGAGATTGTACGAGATACAGAAACTGGATATTACAGGATTGAAAAGATATTACGCGGTCAAAACTGGGACAAAAGTATCCGTTCACCGTTGACCGAAATAGGGGTCGACGCGAACGAGGGCGATTATATTCTTGCCGTTAGCGGTGAATCTACTGCCGATGTTGATAACATTTACGAGTTACTGCTCAATAAAGCCGGGAAGCAGGTTACCTTGAAACTCAATTCGAAGCCGGCAGAGAAAGGCAGCCGGGATGTAATAGTAGTGCCAACCGATAGTGAACAGAACCTGTACTATTATGGATGGGTACAGAATAATATTGAAAAAGTCAGTAACGCCACGGACGGAAAGGTCGGTTATATTCATGTGCCCGATATGGGACGTCGTGGTTTGAACGAGTTTGTAAAGTATTTCTATCCTCAAATTCGTAAAAAAGGATTGATAATCGACGTTCGTGGGAACGGCGGCGGCAACGTCTCGCCTATGTTGATAGAACGGCTGCGGCGTGAAATTGCGATGATAGATTTCGCCAGGAATACCGCGCCGGAGCCGGACCCATACAGTATGATTTATGGGCCTATGGTGTGTTTGGCGGACGAATTTTCCGCTTCGGACGGTGATTTATTTACGTATCAGTTCAAGAAGTATAAACTCGGAAAAGTTGTCGGCAAACGAACCTGGGGCGGTGTTGTCGGGATTCGCGGCAGCCTGCCATTGCTGGATGGCGGATATTTGAATAAACCGGAATTTTCCCGTTACGACGTGGAAGGGAAAAAATGGATTATTGAAGGATACGGTGTGGAACCGGATATTTATGTTGATAACGACCCGGCTAAAGAATATGCCGGTATCGATGAACAATTAAATAAAGCAATTGAAGTTATTCTTGAAGAATTAGAAACACAGGAAAAAGAGATACCGCCGTTACCATCTTATCCGGTTAAGTAATTTGCGGACAACGACTCTAAACATCTTCAAGCCGGTTATTATATCAATCGCCGACATCAGACCATTTTCGATTCTGCGTCAGCCATTCCATCCGACAATATGCAGTTTTTGCCTTAATATTTATCGCACCATATATGATAGCCTCTTAACCGTATAAACTAACGGTTGACTGCCGGTATGAAATGAGCTACTTTTGGTCGTGATTGTCCGGCGGAATTTTTTAAGGAATCGCAGGAGAAATCATATAGAGAAGTATAGTGGACGGCGTTGAAAATGAAAGAGGAATTGGCAATTCATAACGGCCCGAAGGCGGTAACGAACAAATTAGCCGGCTGGCCGAGTTTCGATGAAAAAGCGATTAAGGCTGTGGAGGATGTTTTGCGGAGCGGCAAGGTCAATTACTGGACCGGTCCAAAGGGGATGGAATTCGAGAATAAGTTCGCCGCCTGGCAAGGCAGTAAATATGCCATCAGTGCGTCAAGCGGAACTTCGGCTCTGCACATTGCGCTGAGCGCTTTAGGTATCGGGCCCGGCGATGAGGTTATCGTGCCCAGTTATACTTTTATCGCGAGCAGCTTCTCGATAGTGCAGGCCGGGGCGATACCTCGCTTTGCCGATGTGAATATCGACGACCACTGCATCAGCGTCGAGTCGGCGGAAAAGCTGGTCAACGAGCGGACAAAGGCGATTATGCCGGTACATCTGTACGGCAACGTCTGCGATATGGACAGAGTGATGACTTTTGCGAAAAGTCATAATCTGTTTGTCATCGAGGACAACGCCGAGGCCATTGGCGGCGTCTACAAGGGCAGGAAAACGGGCAGTATCGGTGACATCGCTGCGTGCAGCTTCTGTCAGAACAAGACGTTTACGACCGGCGGTGAGGGCGGTATGGTGACTACCGACGATGAAGAATCAGCGTGGCAGGCAAGAAGCTTTCGTGACCACGGCTATGACGTCAAGCAGCGGCTGAGCCTTCTGGAGCTGGAACAGAGGCTGCCCTATATTCATAATATGGTCGGTTGGAACTATCGTATGACCGAGATGCAGTCGGCCATCGGCTTGGCCGAGCTGGAGCGGATTGACACCTGGAACCTGCCGAGGCGCAAACGCAACGCTCATATCATAATCGATGCGATAAAGGATTTGCCCCAGGTCAAATACACGCCTATTGACACTGAAGAACGTCAGAACGGCTGGTATGTTTTGGCGTTTTCTCTTGATATTGAAGAAATGAGCTGTGATATAAATCAATTTGTCGCTGCGTGCAGCGCAGAAGGCGCTCCGTGCTGGCGGGTCTTCTGGCCGCAGTGTCATACGGAGAGGGCGTATCAGGAATACAATTCTTTCGGCAGAAGCGGCTTTCCATTCAAATCCAAAGAGTATACCGACCCTGATAGTGTCGACTACAGTAAAGTTGACGTACCCAACGCCATCTGGCACCAGAGCCATACGTTTACCTGCTTCGCATTTCCGACGTACAACGAAGAAGACTGCCGACAGATAGGTAATGCTCTGGCGAAGGTGATTAGGGCTTATTCAAAATAGATAAGAGAAAAGGATTGCTATTATGTCCGGCAAGATAAAATGGGGCGTGATTGGGTCTGGAGGAATCGCCAAAAGAAGGACGATACCGGAGGGTTTTGTAAAAGCTGATAATGCCGAGCTGTCTGTGGTATTTGACATTAACGCTAATGTGAACGCCGAAGTGGCCGAAGAGTTCGGTGCCGTGGCGGCAGAAAGCGTCGACGCCCTGCTGGATTCCGATATTGACGCTGTCTATATTGCTACACCCCCCTGCTTTCATAACAGCCAGGCCCAAACCTGCGCCAAAGCAGGTAAGCATATCCTTTGTGAGAAACCCTTAGGTATGACGGTTGCTGAGGCCCAGGAAATGATTGAAGTGTGCAAACAGATGGATGTTAAGCTTGGCTGTGCGTTTATGATGCGTTTTGTATCTCAGCATCAGGAGGCACTAAGACTAATTAAAGAAGGCAGGCTCGGCAAACCGACTTACGCGCGTACGCAGCTTTCCTGCTGGTATCCGCCCATCAAAGGCGCCTGGCGTCAGGACCCTTCGACTGGAGGCGGCGGCGCATTAATCGATATGGGGGGACACTGTATCGACCTTTTGGAGATGTTCTTCGGAAGAATATACAAAGTTAGCTGTTTTATTAATAATGCCGTACAGGATTATAAATCGGAAGATAGCGCGGCGGCGATATTGTTTTTTGAAAACGGCGCGATGGCAACTGTTGATACTTTTTTCTGCATTCCCGATAACAGCAGTAAGAATGTGCTTGAGCTTTACGGTTCACGCGGCTCGATATTAGCGACTGGTACCATTGGTCAGGGAGCCGCCGGCCAGATGGCTGCGTTTCTGGAAGGAGATGATAAGGCTTACGACGCCCGGCAGGCACGCACCGAAGCTCAGGGTATGGTTATCGCACCTGCACCAGTCAATACTTATCAGGCTGAGATTGAGGAGTTCAGCCGGGCGGTGATGGAGGAACGCGAGCCGCCTGTCGGGGCCGAGGCCGGCTTGCGCAATCAGAAAATTCTGTCGGCCTGTTATAGTTCCGCTAAGTCGGGTAGAGTTGTCGAAGTGGATTAGCACTCTATAGGGGTAAACTTGTTTTATTTTTGTAGAGGTTAAATACTGCGCAGAGACAGGCGGAAATATTCTGTGATATGTGAAGGCGAACGTTTATCGATACCCTCGTCCGGAACACTCCAAATGCTATCCGGTTTGAACGGCCTGAATATATCCCTGTTGTTTTCTGGGTCAATCCAGCGTGCCGGCTTGCTCTATTGTGCCACCACAATGTTCTCGTAGTTTATGCGGTGAGCAATCTTTTCACTTAGACGCAGTATCAGTTATCCGACCGTCAGATATACTGCAGCCCTCACAATCTATATATACGATAGTTGCGGAGCATCCTGTTTATACTTTCAAGACAATCAACGGTGCATTCGAAACGGAGGTTTAGGCCGATAATTTTGTTGGCATCCCTATTCGGCATTTTCAGTCGGTTCGGCATTCCAAATCAGGGGCACAATACCGTGTTTTGACGGTTTAGCGGGAATAAATAGTCGGAAGGCAGTCAAGTTGGTGATGGAATTTTACGAATACATTGCGGGGGCTGTTAGCTCACAAGTTTGACAGTTTTGGAGATTTAGGAGTCAAGTGATGGCAGGAGACAAAGGGTCATACAGAAGGCGGCTGAATGGTAAGATTATTGCCCTGGTTGCGGTATTCGGTTTAACCGTCCTTACCGGAAATATTTCGGGTGCGGAATCGAAACCCGGAGGCAAAGAGCGCTTTTGCACAGTACTGCGGACAATGGCAAGAGTTTATATGGCCTATGGAGATTACGCGAAGGCGCAACCACTTGTGGAACAGGCACTAACTATTGCCAGAACAACAGATGTATCCGATACTGAGCTGTCGTTGTGTCTGCTTGATTTGGCGTATGTATATAATAAACAGGCCAGATTTCACGAGGCCGAAGAGATGTGCAGGCTGGGGCTTGAATTGCAGGAAAAGGTCTATTATAAAGAACATCCATACGTAGCGTACACATTGCGAATTTTGAGCTCGATTTACCAGGGACAGGGCAGGTATCATGAAGCTCGTGAAGCTCTTGACCAGGCGATGGCCATTATGCTGAAGTCTCACAAGCCCGAAGATTATGTCATAGCTGGTTTCCAGGTGGATATTGCCGATGTGTTGGTTGCTCAAGGTGACTTTCAAAATGCCGAGAGCTATTATCAAGAGGCACTTGACTTAATAAAGACAGGCTACGGCCCACAACACCTTTATACTGCAAATGTCCTTGGTCATGTCGCCAGACTTTATGTAATTCAGGGAAGATGTGATGAGGCCGAGGAGCTGATAAACACGACAAGGCAGGCTCAGGAAAAAATATATGGGCCTGACCATCATCTTTTGGTGCAAACCTGGATGACAATGGCAGCGATAAGCAAAGCAAATGAAGATTATGACCGGGCAGAAGAATTACTTCATAAGGCTCTGCTTGCCGTGGAAAAACAAGGAGGAGCCGAGCATCCGCTTGCGGGCAAAATCCTTAGCTCGCTGGGCGAATTGTATATTGCCACTGAAGACTATGTTCAGGCTGAAAACTTTTGTCGGCGTGCGTTAGAAGTGCTGGAAGGCTCGGTCGGGCCGGATAATGACTATACGGCAGTAGCGCTTAACGGCCTGGCAAGTGCGTATATGCACCAGGGGAAATACTCTGAAGCTCAAAACCTTTGTGGCAGAGCGCTGGATATACTTGAGAATTTTTTTGACGGAAGTCATCCCAATATCGGGCAGGTGTTGAAGACAAGGGCTGAGCTGTATCGCCTTGCCGGAGATAGCGCAGAAGTTGCAAAACTGACGCAGCGGATAGAAGAGATAACTTTTGACAGGCAAATTGCACAGGCATCGGTTGTCAAACGTATCGAGTAAGGAACGCTCGCACGTTTTAGCTAAGTTACAAAAGTAAAAGGCCGCCCCTTCAAAGGAGCGGCCTTTTTGTGCTTCTATTCGGTGCTGCTTAATCAGCCGCCCAGAGCCGCCAAGCGTGCCTGAACGTAAGCAGTCAGAGTTGCATTACCTGCTTCGGTTACGGGTGTAAGGTATTTATCAGCCAATGCCACTGCATCAGTTGCTGAATATCCCATTTCCGTGTTCAGGATGCTGACATAAGCCACAAGAGCATCAATCCATTGGCCTGCTGAAGCGTAGGATGTGCCGTCATCGACGTGTTCAGCAAAAGCCGCAGCAATCGAGGTCATCTGCTCCGGGGAAGGAGGAGCAGGTGTTGTAACGAGCTCATTTAGTACCTGAATCATAGCGGCAATTTGTGTGCCGTCGGGGTCCTGCAGAGTGTTAGAAGCAGCCAGAAGCCTTGCACACATTTCACAAGGCTGGATGTCGGTACTAAGTGCGAAAGCACCTTCCACGACTACCTGTATCTCATCTGCGGGAACTCCGATTTCAACAGCAAGCCAGTTCATCAGTGCCGGGCAGCCTCCTTCACCGAATGCCTCTTCTTCAGATGCCTCGCCGGCTTCTCTAAAGAGAGGTGGCGGAGATATCGGATCCTCAAGGACCCAGGCTCTGCCGTCGGTTATAAGGGGATTGCCAAGACCGGCACCACGAAGAATGTAGTCACCACCGATAAAGGCCTCAACTATCTCAGGATTATAAGGATATGGCAATGTGCCATAGGTTGAGGCCTCGAATAACCATTCGGTTACGCGAGAAACGACTTCCAACCTGTCGATGTTGAAGAAGAAACCTTCGTCATAGGAGTCATTAAGGAAGTCCTCCAGGACACCTTCATACCATCCATTCAGTTCTACATACTCCCCAAAGGCTTCGCAAAGGTTTTCGTCGTGAAATCTCATAGCAAGCTTTATAAAGAAGCAACCGAGGTCTTCACAGCCTTCAAAGTTTTCAAGGTTAGATGTGTCAAAGTCTCCAAAAGTCACAGTATCATACGCATCAACAACCATTGTACCAGCGTCAGCAACGTCAATTGCGCTGCCGTCAAGATGGACATTGCCTTGGCCTTCCTCTGTTCCCATGCTTCCAGCATATACAGCAACATCTATCGGGTCACCTTCGTCTCTGATGATGCCACCGATAGCGGTTAACGGGTCAGCCAGGAAACCAACTCCGGGACGGTCGTCAACAATTAGGAGGTCTTCAAAATACTCATCAACAAAGTCTGTGAAAAGGTCTTTAAAGGCTCCAAGGTCTCCAAAGTCAAACCCGTCTTCTTCCAAATCACCGACAAATTCCCAAACGGCTGAGCAAAAGGCTTTATGGTCTGCAATGCATCCACCAATTTGGCCAAAAAACTCATCAAAAATATCGAAGTAGTCTCCATAGCTTTCAACGCCCGTAAAGTCAATAAAGTCCCAAATGTTTAAACCGCCAGCATCGTAGTAGTTTCCACGAGCTATAAGCATCGTATCGGGACCAAAGATTAAGTCTTCTCTGCTTAAGACCACAATAGCAGCTTTTCCTTCTTCGCCTTCATCCAACCAAGGCAGGTCTACACCAAGGCACTGATAATGGTCGGAGTTGCCGCTTATACCTATGTTGAGCATATAGTCACCCGCTGCCGGGTCGGGGCTGTCAGCATCAGTATATATCTTGCCGTTCTCGGCGATAACTGATACTCCACCGGTAGGCCGGTCGTACCACTCACCACACTCTGGTCCGTCGTCAGACAAACCAAAAGTTGTCAAATCACCGCTGATTTGTATGTCGCCTTTTTCGGCATATAGTTCGAGATTGCCTAAGGCGGTACTTGCAGCCGGCAGACACCCTGCATACTGAAGGTCGATAGCTTTACCATTATTATGCTCGGGCTCATCATTATTACCGAGCAGGTACAGGTTGCCTGGGGTCGTCTTCCACACCCAGCCTCCTGCGGTCATGGTGCCATAACCAAAAATTCCGGCCTCTAAAGTCTGATTGTCACCTCCGTCAAGAATTGTGTTGTTATGAAGCGTAACATCATAAGCGGCATAAACATCACCGCCAAGATACGTCGTATCATCGGAGGAGTAAATGTCAATACTGCCATTATTCGAGATGAGGTCACCAAGAACATCAACATCATCTTCAGCGTCCAATGTCAGATCTCCGTCTGCTTGTGCACTTTCAAAATCGGGACCGTTAAAGGTGCCGTAAAGTATAATATCGTCACCAGCCGTGACATGGATGTTACCACCGTTTGTCGTCGTAAGTTTACCGAAGACTTTAACAGAATCATCAGAGTCACTCCCGGCAAAGATATCCATCTTGCCGTTAGCGGTTACATTGCCCTCACCACTAAACGGTTTACCGATAGTAACATCGTCACCAGCATCTAATGTAATTGTGCTTTCGGACGAGGTGTCTCCGGAACTTCTATTTAGCTCAATGTCGCTGCCGGCATCTATCGTCATTTCGCCCACAGATGAAACGTTGGCTCTTAGCTCAACGTCATCATCGGCGTCAACATCCAACGTGCCGTGGGATGTAACAGTACCATCAACGTAAACATTGGTACCGGAGAGTTTCATATTACCTTCAAGACTACCGGCAACATCGACATTCCCCGTTCCATTCGAAGGGTCAAGGTCGGCGATTAACTCCATTAAGCCTGCCGACTGTGCGCTGGCAGCTGTTCCATCAAGGTCAATATCATCACCGGCATTAAGGATCATATTTCCGGCACCATTTGTTCCTGTTGCCATCAGTGTATCCGCAGCCTCGATATCATCGCCGGCAGTCATTACAAGACTCCCTTCAACTGTAACTGTCTGATGGAGTCTAATATTCGCATAATCTGAGGCACTGCCGGATTCGATGGTTCCAGCATTAATAGTGAGGTCTCCTCCGCCAGTCACAGTTCCAAAAGCCTCAACATCGTCGCCGGCATCAAGCGTTACACCATCAGCTATTTCGGTGTTGGCGTGGAGGATAATATCTCCGCCGTCTGTTTGGTCGGCGGTTACATTACCATACAGATGTATCGTATCATCTGATGCGGTAATCTCAATATCACCTCCAGAGCCGTCCAAAGTAATAAGTTCGCCATGGACATAGACTGAATCACCTGCGTTAAGTATCAGGTCTCCGGTGTTTGTCTTGACTACGCTGGGACTGCCTGTATCATCCTCGGGGTCAAGCCAGTGGTAATCAACATCGGTGGAGCCGATTATGATGTCATCGCCTGCTATAAGAGAGAGACTGCCCATGCCCTGTAATCTCTTGCCGGCTGCTAAAACAATATCATCTCCGGCCTGGAGCTTTCTATCGTACTGCACCCACGTGTAGTTACGAATCAAAATATCGCCCCCGGCTGAAACATAAGCATCTGTCGGATTGCTACCGCCGTTGAGGGATATGGTGCTGTTCTGTGCAGAAAGGTCCACATCGCCATTGAGACTTTGAATTGTACCACTACTATGTATCAATTGATCGTAAGAGTATGGAGAAGAACTTGGAGTAGCTTGACTTGGTGTACTGGGAATTCCATCAGCATTAGAAGCCAAAGTCATTTTCCCCTTAGAGTAAATGCTTCCCTCGAGTTTTACGGTAGCATTGCCTGCTATGGACAATTCGCCGTCATCAACAGTCACATCCTGCGTCTTGACAGAATAATCCATATCGGGGTAAAGCGGGCCGTTATAACCGCCAAACATCTCCAGATTGCCGGTGGTTGTCTTGTGGACAGAGCCATTGGTATAAAGCTGGCCGGTCAAGGCCTTTACTTTCTGGAGCGCTCCACCGTCAAGAACTGTGTTATTATGCAGCGTGATATCATCCGCAGCCTCGATCAAATCACCACCAAGAGTTGTCGTAGTATCTGACGAATAAATATCGATACTGCCGCCGGCAATGAGATTGCCCTTGGCAGTCACATCGTCATCAGCACGAAGCTCCATATCGCCGTCGATATTTGCATAACCATCGAGCTCAATGTCATCGGTAGCATCAATAGTTAAATCACTGTTATAGCCAACAGGGCGTATTCCTGAGCCGTGATGTGCGTCTATATCGCCAACAACTTTTACGCTCTTACCTGTAAGTGTAATGTTTCCACCACCACTGGCTAATATACCATCGTCGCCGATAAAGCCATGGGCGTTTGCCAATATATCGTTAGTCTTAGCATCTACTTCGATAGGACCATGAGCGGCTTCCAGTCTCCTTGCTTTTATGTCGTTCTCATGGCCTGAAAGAATGATACCGCCATTTGCCTTGGCGCCTATTGAGGCCCACTGGTCGGCAGCATTTTCATCGTCACCATCAAACGGCTTACACGCCGCCGTATCCTCATCCGTTGCAAATACGGAGCCATTGTAGCTTTCCAGTGTAAGATGCGTGGTGTCTTGAAGGTCAAAGCTGCGGCCGGCCAAATTCAATGTTGGGGCCTGTCTCATTATCAATTCACTGCCTGTAACACTTATCGTGGCCGTACCCTGATCAATCTGGCCAGTCTTGGCGTCGAGGGTCAGTTTGGTATCGCCTGTCAGTGTGTCGCAGTTTTGGTAGAAGGCCTCGCCATTTTCGAGAATGATATCGACACCCGCCTGAAGTGTTACATCGGGTGCCGTCCAAGTGTTGTTGAAAAGCGTAAGATTGCCGCCGGCAATGGCATCACCATTGAGAGTTATCTCACCTGGAACCGGAGTTGACTCTTTCCAAGAACCATAATTCCAGTTAAATGTCCAGAACAGCCAAGTCGTATCCCATCCGTCCAAACTCCACTCGCGGTCCATACCGGTTACCGAGACCTCGATATCTCCGCCTGCAGTTAAGCCTGCGGTTTCTACATCGCCCCAGCCGCCATCAGGTCCGCCGCTCTGACGTCCTGCAATCTTCAAATCACCGGTTGTTGCTTCTGCATCGCCGTCAAGCTGAACGTCGTTGGCTATAATGTCTATATTACCGCCAGCAGTGATGGTATCTTTGGCATGTATATCACCGCCGTGCTCAACGGTTACTGGCTGTTCCTCATAGTCAGTCCAGCCCAATCCTCCGTCAGTTACGACCCAATCAGAGCCATATTCAGTTGGCTGGCCGGCCTCCGCTCGCATATCGCCCGTTATGTTTATAGCTTCCTCTAAGTGTATATCTCCATGTGCGGTAGCCGATAAGTCCTGGACGTTATCTATTGCATTGGACCATATATCGCCGGCAGCAAGAACCAGGTCTCCGCCCGGTGCACTTACCGAACCGGTGTTGCCTGAGGCATTAATGCCAAATTGACTATTTAGATTGGAAGCGGTACCGCCGATTGCGCCGTTATCAACTGTATGATTCTCTATGTGGTTCACAATTAATTTTTTAACAATAACGTCGCTTCCGGGTTTGCCAAGAATCATCTCGTCGCCGGCAACCATTGCAACCAATCCACCTGCGTTTGCCGTTATAGTCCCAGCGTTCAGGACATTTTTGCCGACAAGATAAATACTATCGGCGTTGGTAATAGTACCATAGTTGGCCACTAATCTTGCGCCTTCATAGCTGCTGGGATTAGTAAACTCCATATCTCCGGAGATAGTTCCCCCGGCGGTTGCGTTTAGGAAATCGGAGTCTTTCATTTTCATGCTGGAAGCAACCAGGTTTCGGGCCGTGATAAATGCCGTAGGAGCGAACGTGATGCCATCAGGATTAAGAATAAAAACAGTTCCCTTGATGGCTTCGAGGTTTCCTTCAAACAGCGTCGCACCCCCAGATACTTTGTTTAGCACAGCAAAAGGGCTTATGCCGTTATTTCTGAGGAACTCGAAAAGTTCGCCAGGATCGGTATTAAAATTGTCCCAGTTAATGATTGCCTGCTCGGCGAGAAGGTTTACCGTAGTAGTGTTGGTAGTTTGTGAGATTCCTGCTGTACTGGGGTCATAAGAACCAACAATCGGCGTGGCAGCCCGGACCATCTGGGCCGGCAGGCCGAACAGCATTTGGCATACTAAAAAGTATGCCATAAATTGCCTTACACCGTACTTTTTCATAAATCTTCTAACGTTTGCCATCACTTTTCCCCTTTCAAATAATTAGAACCACTATTGTTTAAGCTCCATTCATACATTTACACCAATCCTCCTTAATACCGACGAAACCGTCGGGTAAAATTTTTATTAACATATCAAAACTGGTATAACAGGTAGGCATTCAACCTGCCTTTACCTGTCCTTGTGGCATCAGTTGCCTCAAGTGGATAGCCGTAATACATAGCTCCCCTGAAATGGTCGCCAAGCTCCAGAATAAAGCCTGTACCTGCGGACATAAGCTCTTCGTATTTCTTTTCGGTTCCGATGGGACTATTTATCTTGGCCCTTCCATAGTCAAAGAAGACCAGCGGAGCGAGTTTTCTAAGAAACGGCTTTTCATCTCTGCCCTGCATTCCTGCTGTTTCATCAGTTTGCTTCGACTCTTCGAGTTTTACAAGGTCAAGCTCATATTGGACCGATGTGAGTATCCCACCGTCGGCAACGTGTTCGTATTCATCATAGCCGCGGACACTGTACATCCCTCCGAAGGAGGTCATTTTCGCGGGAGCCAATCTTCCATCGGATGTTATCCATCGGAAACTGCCGCTGAGGCGGGTTATCTTTTCTTCTTCCAGATACAGGCTATGAGAAGCAGTTGCCGTGTTAATACTGAAAATAGAATCTATGGTGCCCGTGGAGCTTGTCCGTGCCAGATTGAACTCGTCGCTACCTGATTCGCCACCCCAACTGCGGTATGTGTCAAACGCAAGGGATGTATTTGACATATCATTTGAGCGATGCAGTTCAGCGCCATATCCCCACATCCAAAACTTAACATCTGTTCCGAGTTCGCTTGGGAACAACGAAGGAGTGACCTTTGACCTGGTATATTCGACGCCACCTTTAATATCAAAGAACCAGCCATCGGTTTGTATGAGGTTGTAACGCAAGAGGCCGCCATAGAATGTACCTCTGCCGAGGAAGCTAAATATGCCGGTCTCGGGGCTTAAATCAAACTCGCTGTGGCCTCCGTAGACGTTAAGACGCAGCTTTGGCCCTAAAACCGGAAAATCATAACTGCCGAACAGTGAATAATTTTCGGCTATGTCTGATTCCCATGGGGCCTGATAAATGGCTGTAAATGTGTCGTCTATGCCAAAGAGGTTTGTGTTAATAACGCCGATTCTCGGATTCCACTGCCTTTCACTTGTACCTGAATTGTCGGCCTGTAGAAAAAAGTGCCAGGGATTGGCTTCATAAATGTCGTATGCGACGGCCAGTGATTCCGGTTCGGCCCCTTTGGTAACCACCGCAGAGACATATCTGTCGGGATTGAGGTTCAAGAGATTGACGAAATCGTCCAGCTCTTTTTGACTTGCCACCTGTCCGGGTTTAATCGGCGACCAGTCCAGAACAGCGGAGCTCTTCAGATAACCTTTTTCAGTTTCGTTCTGGTTGGGGTCGTATGTTTTAACGGTAACGTCCGTGACCTTTGCCTCGAGGACCGTTACGGGCAGGATTTCATCCTTCAATTCTTTGCCCTGCCTTACCGCTTCGCTTGGAACGTATACATATATGCCGGCGTAATTCTTACCCTGGTAAACCGACAGAATGTACTGAGTGAAACCTTGGACTGTTCTTGCGGAGACCTGTCGCGGCTGGCCTGGTTCGAGGATTATATCGTGCAGTACCCTGAAGTCGTAAAGAAGGTCGCTTTCTGCCTGTTCCAGGGATTTGCCCGAGGCGTTATAAATCAAAGGCATCTTCTCGAACAAATCATCGGTTGAAATAAGAGTGTTGCCGCTGATGCTTATTTGCTTTACCGTGAATCGTGGTGTGGTGTCGGCGGGCAAATCAATTTCGGCGATTATCTCTTCGAGTTTGGCTTTTGCCTTTTCGACGGCTCTTATTCTTTTTCCCTGAGCCTTTTCTCTTTTGGCCTTCTCGGCCTCTTCTCTTAGCTGCTCAATTCTTTCGTCCTCCCTCGCTTCTTTGGGCGAGGATTGAGCGGGCAATGAACAGATTCCAGCCCATAATATAAGAGCAACAAGAAACAGTCTGATTCTTTTAGTACCTTGCATTGGTTAATCTCCTAAAAGTACTCCATTTTTGTAAATGACTTCTAAAACGCCCCAGATATTTAAAGTATGACACTACAAGAAAATCAAAAAAGACATTTTACGTTCAGTGAAATCCGTTTCAAACAGTATTGAAAAACTCCGATTCTCCTCACAGGAGCTTTACGTAAACCTTTATAATAGCAAAAAAGTAACAAAAGTAAAGAAAAAAACCGGTTTTTTTTAAGTTTTTTTGGTTATCAGTACTAATATTAGGGTTTTTTGAGTTCTGTTTTGTATGAAAATCGAGTTTGACACTAAAACAAGAAAGTCACGAGCGCTATTATCGGACAAATGCTCAAAGGTAACAGCGAGTATTTTTGCTTAATGACAAGAATGAGGTTACAGACTTTTTGTCATCCGGCCGTTACAAAATGAATGTCATAAGTCCACAAAAAGGGCCGCCTTTATATGATTTGCTAAGGCCCCCTGCCGAAGAGGATACAACATTGAATTTCAAAAAATCTGGGGACACCATACCTA
>Ga0315549_1001477_pt1 | contig 24292 bp, 24 predicted proteins | sample SalMarSW160200MG_FD_203101 | JGI IMG/M metagenome (GOLD analysis project Ga0315549, IMG submission 203101) | Salt marsh sediment microbial communities from the Plum Island Ecosystem LTER, Massachusetts, United States - Salt Marsh Sediment SW1601-200 ... | reverse complement strand
TAGACATTCATCCCGGCGCTAAGATAGGCAGGAACTTCTTTATCGACCATGGGACAGGAGTGGTTATTGGGGAAACTACTATTATAGGCAATAACGTGAAAATCTATCAGGGAACAACTCTGGGGGCACTTAGCTTTCCCAAGGATGAGCGGGGACAGATTATAAAAGGCGGCAAACGACATCCGACCATCGAGGACGATGTAACGATTTACGCTGAGGCGACGATACTGGGTGATATCACAATCGGCAAAGGAGCGGTTATTGGGGGAAATGTCTGGATTAAGGAATCCGTCCCGCCGGGTGTAACAGTCGCATCGCCGAATCCCGAACTTGTATATAAAAAACACCAGAGCAGGAGCCCCAAGAAAGACGGCTAAGAAATGAGCGTGCAGTTATTGGATAAGATTAAGCAACTCAAGGCCGAGCGCAGGGCTGTAATCCTGGCGCATAATTATCAGCCGGGTGAAATTCAGGATATAGCGGATTTTACGGGCGATTCTCTGGCCTTGAGCGTCAAGGCAGCGCAGACGGACGCCGATGTTATAGTTTTTTGCGGCGTGCGCTTTATGGCGGAGACGGCTGCCATTCTATCGCCAGCTAAAATAGTCCTTTTGCCGGACAAAAACGCCGGCTGTCCGCTTGCGGATATGATAACTGCCGAACAGCTAAGAGAGCTGAAAGCCAAACACCCCGGTGCCGTTGTGGTCTGTTATGTGAATAGCTCCGCGGAAGTCAAGGCCGAAAGCGATTACTGCTGCACCAGCGCGAATGCGGTCGAAGTGGTTGAGTCGCTGCCGGAAGACAAGAAAATTATATTTGTTCCCGACCAGCACCTGGGGCAGTTTGTCATCGAAAAGACGGGGCGTGAGTTGATTCTCTGGCCGGGCTATTGCACGGTACACGTTGCAATTACAGAAGACGACATCAAAAAAGCAAAGACGGCACATCCGGATGCGGTTGTGATGGCTCATCCGGAGTGCACTGAATCGGTAAAAAAGCTTTGCGACCAGATACTCAGCACCGGACAGATGCTAAAATTCACCAAAACAAGCGAAGCCAAAAGCTTCGTTATAGCCACCGAGATAGGAATAATTCACACGCTGAAAAAAGAAAACCCGGGCAGAGAGTTCTTTGCTGCAACTGAGCGGGCGGTGTGTCCGAATATGAAGCGAATCACGCTGGAGAAGGTCCTCTGGTCGCTTGAAGATATGCATTATCAGATAACCGTTCCCGAGCCGGCAAGAACGCGGGCCAAAACCGCACTGGACAGGATGGTTGAAGTTTTACCCGCGAAATAGAAGGGATTTTACATATGAACGAGGAGAAGAAATATCACTTGGAAACGCTTGTCTTGCACGCGGGCCAGCAGGTGGACTCGGATACCGGCAGCAGGGCGGTTCCGATTTACCAGACGACGAGTTACGTCTTCAAGGATACTCAGCACGCGGCGAATCTGTTTGCGCTGAAGGAATTTGGGAACATTTACACCCGGCTGATGAATCCGACGGCAGACGTGCTCGAAAAACGCCTTGCCGCGCTCGAAGGTGGCGTGGGCGGCCTGGCCCTCAGTTCGGGCCAGTCAGCCATTTACGTCAGCATATTCAATATCTGCGGTGCCGGCGGGCATATTGTATCGTCAAGCTCGTTATATGGCGGGACAGTGACATTATTTAGTCATACCTTCGCCAAACTGGGCATTGAAGTGACGTTTGTGGACCCAAGACAGCCCGACAACTTCACAAAGGCGATAAAGGATAACACCCGGCTTATATATATCGAGAGCATAGGTAATCCTAAAAACGACATTTTGCAATACGACAAAATTGCGGACATCGCTCACAAGCACGGCATCCCCGTGATATGCGATAACACCGTGGCAACGCCTGTACTGTTTCGGCCGATTGAACACGGCATTGACATCGTGGTTCATAGTTGCACCAAGTTCATCGGAGGCCACGGCACCAGCATCGGCGGCGCAATAGTGGATTCCGGAAATTTCGACTGGTCCAACGGCAGATACCCAGAGCTTACCGAGCCGGACCCGAGTTATCACGGTGTCAAATACGTCGAAAACTTCGGCAATCTGGCATATATCATCAAAGCAAGAACGCAATTTCTGCGGGATATGGGCTCGTGTATGTCACCCTTTAATGCGTTCCTGTTTTTACAGGGACTCGAAACGCTCCACCTGCGTATGCCTCGGCACAGCGAAAATGCTTTGAAACTCGCCCAACGGCTCGAAAGTCACAAGCTTGTTAGCTGGGTGAACTATCCGGGACTAAAATCTCATCCTGATTATGAGCTGGCTCGCAAGTACCTGCCTGACGGCCAGGGGGCTATTCTCGGCTTCGGCATCAAAGGCGGCAGGGAAGCGGGGATAAAGTTCATAGACGCCGTCAAACTTGCAAGTCACCTCGCCAATATCGGCGACAGCAAGACCTTAGTGATACATCCTGCCAGCACAACACATCAGCAGCTAAGCGAGGCCGAGCAGCTTGCTGCGGGGGTTACTCCGGATTATGTTCGAGTCTCGGTTGGAACCGAGCATATTGATGATATAATAGCTGACTTTGAGCAGGCACTAAAGGCAAGCCAGGGATAACGTTTATGTGGGAATATACGGACAAGGTCAGAGACCACTTTTTCAATCCTCGCAACGTCGGCGAGATTGAAGATGCCGACGGTACGGGCGAGGTGGGTTCCTTGGCGTGCGGAGATGCACTCAAGCTGACCTTTAAGCTCGATAAAGACGGCAGGATCAAAGACGCAAAATTCAAGACCTTCGGCTGTGCAAGCGCGATAGCCACCTCGTCGGTTTTGACGGAAATGATTAAGGGCAAAAACCTCGAAGAGGCGGCGAAAGTAACCAACAAGGATATTGCCGAGTATCTCGGTGGACTGCCTGAGCAGAAAATGCACTGCTCGGTTATGGGTAGAGAAGCGCTGGAAGCGGCAATAGAAAACTATCGAACCGGCGGAAAGAAAAAACATGAGCTTGAAGGGAAAGTTGTCTGCACCTGTTTCGGTGTTACTGAAAACGAAATTGAACGTGTCATTCGTGAAAATGACCTGACTACTGTTGAGCAGGTTACTAATTACTGCAAGGCGGGCGGCGGCTGCGGCGGCTGCAAAGGCGAAATAGAGAAAATTATCGAACGCGTTCAGGGTGAAAAAGCAAAAGAGCCGGTGGTGACCATACCCAAAAAGGGACGCAAGCTGACCAATATTCAGAAAATACAACTTGTTCAGCAGACAATAAACGAGGAAATTCGGCCCGCCCTGCGGGCGCACGGCGGTAATATCGAATTGATTGATGTCGATGGTAACAAAGTGATAGTCGGCTTCCGCGGTATGTGCGCACAGTGCCTGCTAACCGAATTTACGTTAAAGGATGTGGTTGAAGCCAAGCTGCGAGAGTTTGTCAGTCCCGAGCTTTATGTTGAAGAGGATAAAGACTCGGCCCAGCAGCCGCACCATCACAGGGGTTAATCGATGAAAGTGGTTTATTTCGACAATAATGCGACCACAAAGGTAGCCGATGAGGTGCTCGAAGAGATTCAGCCGTATTTCTGCGAGCTTTACGGCAACCCTTCGAGTATGCACACATTCGGCGGACAGGTCGGCATAAAAATCCGAGAGGCGCGAGAAAAGGTCGCGGCACTTCTCGGCTGTGACCCGACAGAGGTCATGTTCACCGGCTGCGGAACCGAAAGCGACAATACGGCCATCAAAGGAACTCTCGCTGCTTATCCGAATCGGCGAAAAATCATCGCAACACGGGTGGAGCATCCGGCTGTCTTGTCGGTCTGCCGAGAGCTTGAAAACCAGGGCTACACAATCGTTGAGCTTGGCGTGGATAAAAAGGGCCGGCTTGATTTGGCTGAGCTTGAAGAACAACTCGATGACAATACCGCGCTTGTTACGATGATGTATGCCAACAACGAAACAGGCGTGATTTTTCCCATAGAGCAAATCGCCGAATTGGTTACAGACAGAGGCATTGTTTTTCATACCGATGCCGTTCAGGCCGTGGGGAAAATCAAAATCGATTTGGCAAAGAGTAACATTGCCCTTTTGAGCGTATCAGGTCACAAGCTGCACGCTCCCAAGGGAATAGGCGTGCTATACGTTCGCAAAGGGACTCGCCTGGCTCCTTTTATAGTCGGTGGTCATCAGGAAGGCGGCCGACGGGCCGGCACCGAAAACGTCCCCGGCATCATCGGCCTTGGAAAGGCCTGCGAGCTGGCGATGCAAAACTTCGACGAGGAAAATAGCAGAGTCAAAAATCTGCGAGACAAGCTCGAAAAAGCGATTCTCGAAAAATGCCCCGATTGTATGGTCAACGGCGATACAAAGAACCGCCTGCCCAACACAGCCAATATCAGCTTCGAATATATCGAGGGCGAAGCAATTTTGCTTATGCTCGACAAATTCGGTATCTGTGCAAGCTCCGGCTCGGCCTGCACGTCCGGCTCGCTCGAGCCAAGCCACGTCCTGCGTGCTATGGGCGTCCCCTTTACTGCCGCGCACGGCTCGATTCGCTTTAGCTTGAGCCGGTATAACACCGAACAAGAGATTGACTACGCCATCGAAAAAATCCCTCCTATTATCAGCCGCCTCCGCGAACTCTCGCCTTTTGTTGTTCGCTGAATGTAGGGTTTGCCGATTCATCGCTGAAAATAACCTTACGGTACCTTCAGAAGCACGGGAAGAACTCCTGCCTCCTGAAGCATTTCGATGAAGTGAAAGAGTATGAATATCCAGACAAACCACATTCCGTCGGCGAGATTCCGCACAAAGGTATCGGCGTTTATCTGGTATGGCCCGGGTTTCTTGTAGAGTGAAAACTTTGGCAAAAACCGCGGCGTGCGTTTTGCATAGTCAATGTATGCCTGTCCGAACTTTTCCGTAAGGGTATTCTCCTCGGCAATAATGGTAAAAGGGTAGTAGAACAGATAAAAAATGAACAGTACCGCCAGTATCAGCAAGTTTTCGGATGCCAATCCGATTCCTATTGCGCCTATTAAGCTGAAAAGATATAAGGGATTGCGGACTATCGAGTAGGGGCCGTCAGTAATAAGCTCACGTGTTTTGTACCCGCTTATATATATCAGCGCCCATAGTCGCCCCACGCTGCACGCGGTAAGCAGAAACAGCCCGGTTATTTCAAGAAGTATGTCGGCAAAGCTATTCTGGCCGAAGGAGTGCCCGGTGAAAAGTGCCAGCAGCACGATGAGAACACCTAAAATTCTCGATACGACTACGCGTGAAGCAGCGATTCTGAATATGAAGGACTTTTTTTCCAACGGCATATTCTCGTTTTAGTCTTTTGTTTAATGAAGTAATTGGCCTTTAATTCGCAGCACGTTTTAATGCAGAGTCATCTGCTTATTTGGGAAATCAGCTTTCAGGAACGACCGATTATTCGCATCTTCTTGAGCGTTCGGAGTATCAAAAACACCAGCAAACCGGCGAGGAATATTGTTGCCCACAGCCAGTCGATTTGCCACTTGCCTTCGGAAAACCGGTCGCTAAGCACCTCGATGGCGGTGAGCGAAGCTGCTATAGCAAAAAATCCCGGATATTCACGAGCCAGGACGACCCGCCACGAAAATGGATGGGTGGGTCTACACCAAAGTTTGAATTTTGGAATAAACATCGGTGTTTTTTCGGCCCATTGTGTAAAGACTGCTCCGAACTTCTCTGAAAGAAACGTCTCTTCCGCGATAATTATCCTTTCGTAATACAGGAAAAATGCAAGGAAACAAAATGCCGCCAGCAGGATGGAACGGGGAAATAAAACGACTCCCACCCATATTACGAAATTTCCCAGATAAAGAGGGTGTCTGACAATGGAGTATATTCCAGTGGTATTCAGCTCTTGGGCCTTGGGCCTGCTGGTTGTTCTCCCTGATGTTCCCGCGGGGACGTGTCCTACTGTGTATATTCTTATTCCCAGCCCCGATAGTGAGATTGCGAAACAGAACAACTCCCACGCCCGGTCGAGCAGGTGACTGCCCTCGGGATAGGTGGAATGCCGCAAGCTTATAATGAACAATGGAATAATGACCAGCGGCAGAAAGCTTCTCCACCTGAAGAGCCAGTTGCCCTGTTTTCTTATCTGGTCAATGTGTTCCATATATCCTGTGCTTAATTCCGCTTATTATTCAATACACACGATTCAGCACGACAGGTGAATAACTGCCGAAGGAGGGAGTCGAACCCTCACCGGGGTTAAGCCCGACGGGATTTTGAATCCCGCGCGTCTGCCAGTTCCGCCACTTCGGCCGAATTGCGAAATTATCGATTATTTGCCACTTTTCGTCAACCACAAACAGCGGGACCTTACCGGTGGCTGCAAGCGGTCAGGCGGATTGCTCCCTCTCCTCATAATCCTCCAGATTAGGGAACACCTTCTGCAAAGCCCTGTCGAAACTGGTTGTATATATGATGCAGATGGAAAATGTTATGGCCCAGTATAAGTGAAAAACAGAATTGCAGAAGATGAATATGATAAGCACTGCCGCCAGGCCGAAGACAATCTGGCCCATCGTTGCATCACGGTCGCTGATACACTCTTCGTCGATAATCCTGAAGCGCAGCATCAACAGCAGCAAAATGCTGTTGACTATGTTCCATATTGGGAACACAAGCAGCCAGTTATGGACCAAACCATGTTTTATGACGTACCATCCCGAGATGATGCCTGTAATGGCATTTGTCAGCACCGCGAAGAACAACATAATCCACTTCTCAGGCCAGGTTTTTTCTCTCCGCGTAAAAACGTGATAAAGACATAGCGCAAAACCGGGGAAAAACAACAATCCGAGAACGTATAACCTCCCATCCTTCACTTGAGTCAGAATGTAGTTAATTGAGCTTCGCATCTGGCCGTTGCCCGCCGCAATAAATGCACTTGAACCTTATCACGACTTATCCTCGTCTCCTTTTTGCCACAAAGTCACTAAGGCACTAAGTTTTTTTAATTTTTACTTTCTTCTTCGTGTCTTTGTGTCTTAGTGGCGAAAAATCAGTAATCCACGAACACAATATCTTCCGGTATCGCGACGACGTCGCGACGTTTAGCGCCTAAGAGTTTGCGGATTTCAGTCGTGTGTTTGCCGGCAAGGGTTTGAAGTTCGGCGCTGCTGAAATTAGTCACGGCCTTGGCCTGGTCGTTTAACCAGACGATGTCGCCCGCTTCGAATTTGCCTTCAACTGATTTTATTCCGCTCGGCAGCAGACTCTTGCGGTTCTTCAGCGCTCGAATCGCACCTTCGTCGATACTTATCGTGCCCTTCGGTGTGCTGTTCAAAATCCATCTTTCACGATTGCTTAGTTTTCGTTTGGGTAAAAACAAAGTCCCGATAGGTTCACCAGTGATGATTCGCTCAATAACTTTTTCCGTCCTGCCGTTAGCCAGCACTATCCGGCAGCCGGCATTTGCTGCTATTTTGGCGGCTTCAATTTTGGCCTTCATTCCGCCCGTGCTGAACTTGCTGCCCTTGCCCCCAGCATTTCTTGCGATATGCCCGTCAATCTCAAATACTGTCTCGATGGGTTTTGCGTCGCTGCTCTTGCGCGGGTCCTTGTCATAAAGAGCATCGATATCGGTTAGTATTATCAGCAGGTCTGCGTCAATCTTGCTCGCGACCAGCGCGCTTAGCCGGTCGTTGTCGCCGAAAGCCGTGCCAATTTCGTCGGTTGCAATGCTGTCGTTTTCGTTAAGCACCGGCACTGCGCCGAGCTTTAAGAGTGTTTCAATTGAATTGCGCAGGTTCAGATAGGTCTTGCGGTTGTTGAGCACTTCAGCCGTCAGCAGCACCTGGGCCACGGTAACTCCGAACTGTTCGAACGACTTTCGATACTCCGCCATCAACAACGGCTGGCCTATCGCCGCGCATGCCTGCTGCATCCTTGTTTCTTTTGGTCTTTTGTCAATCGACAGCTTCCCGCAGCCCATTCCGATTGCGCCCGACGTAACGATTACAACCTGCCTGCCTGTTTTTAGGAGTGCGTTTACTTGTCCGGCCACACGTCCTACATAATCACAGTCGATGCTGTCGCCCTTTGTCAGAACGTTTGTCCCGATTTTTATTACTACCCGTTTTGCCTTGCTGAAATCACGCATATATAGCATAATAGAGCATTATTTGATGCTGTTCAATAGCTTTCCAATGGAGATGTGTTTGCATTTGACACGGTATTGGAAATTGTTATATTGTGAAGTGCATGAGTTGTATTAATGAATTCAGAGGGAAGATAGCGGTTTCGGGTTAATATTAGAAAGTGGAGCTGCCAGGATAATTGAAAAAATCGATTTGTCGTTTATAGGAGTGATACAATAATGAAATCACAAGCAATCTTAATATCAATCACACTCACTTTAATTTTGTCTGCTGCCATTGCGCAGCAAGCCGTAGAATCCGCGGGTACACAAGTTCCTGAAAGCCCAATCATCCACCGCGATTTGCCTTATGTTACCAACGGGCACGAGCGGCAAAAGTTGGATTTGTATCTGCCGAAAGCGGAAGAAAAGCTGCCGCTCATCATTAGGATTCATGGCGGCGCCTGGCTTGCGGGCAGTAAAGAGATGGAAGGGCCGGCCGATTTAGTCCGTAACGGCTACGCGGTTGCGAGTATTAATTATCGCCTGAGCCAGCACGCCATATTTCCTGCTCAGATTGAGGATTGTAAGGCGGCCGTTCGCTTCCTGCGTGCCAATTCGCAAAAGTATAATCTCGACCCGAACCGCTTCGCCGTCTGGGGGCCGTCAGCGGGAGGTCACCTGGCCGCACTGCTTGGCACAACCAGTGATGTGAACGAATTTGACGTCGGAGAAAACCTCACAGTATCCAGCAGGGTCCAGGCGGTCGCAGATTTCTTTGGTCCGACCGACTTTCTTCAAATGGAAGCACATCGCCTGCCCTATGGCATGGTTCATAACTCGCCGGATTCGCCGGAATCCAAACTTATTGGCGGCTACATTCATGATAACCCCCAAAAGGCAGCCAAAGCCAATCCGATTACTTACGTGACAAAAGATGCCCCGCCTTTTCTTATTATTCACGGCGATAGGGACCCGCTTGTGCCGCATCATCAAAGCGAGCTTCTTGAGGCCGCGCTGAACAAAGCCGGTGTCCCTGTAACATTTTACACCGTCAAAGGCGGCGGACACGGCGGATTCAAGGACCCCAATGTTCCGAAATTAACCAGGCAATTCTTCGAAAAACACCTGAAAACTAAACAGTAGGACGGGCGAATGCAAAATTTAATGAAGGGCTAAAGCACATCTTATGAAATCTTTTTATGCATAAATTTTTTTTTACTTTCGGCGTAGTCGGCTACGATTTGACCGCTGCCAAGTAATTTCCATTTATAGATAACAAGGCCTTCGAGGCCGACAGGGCCGCGGGCGTGAATCTTGTTGGTGCTGATTCCAACCTCAGCTCCCAAGCCATAACGATAGCCGTCGCTGAAGCGTGTGCTGCAATTCCAGAAAACGTTCGCTGAATCCACCAGGTTCATAAACTTCTCGGCCTTTTCCTTATCGTTGGTGACTATGGCGTCTGTATGGTGTGAGCCGAACCTGTTTATGTGTTCGATTGCTTCGTCAATACCATCCACAACTCTGATTGAAAGGACCAGGTCGAGATACTCGGTTTCCCAGTCTTCGCTGGTTGCTTCTTTGACGTCTATCAGGGCTCTGGTCTTTTTACAGCCGCGTATCCCCACTTCCTTTTTTTCAAGGGCATCCTTTATTTTCGGCAGAAATTTTTTCGCGATTGCCGAATCGACCAGCAGGGTTTCTACAGCGTTGCAGACGGCTGGATACTGGCATTTGGAATCGACGATGATTTTCTCGGCCATAGCCAGGTCGGCATCACCGTCTACGTAAATGTGACATATACCCTCAGCATGGCCGAGGACCGGTATATTGGTGCTCTCCATTATATAGTGGACGAAGTCGTTTGAGCCGCGAGGAATGACTAAGTCGATGTAATCATCCAGCGCCAGCATCTCAGTCACATCCTGACGAGTCTCAAGCAGGTGAATCCAGCCGTCGGGAATACCGGCACTTCGTGTGGCTTCTGCGATTGTATCGGACAGTATTTTATTGGTGTTAGCGGCCTCGCTGCCGCCTTTTAACAGGACGGCATTTCCGCTCTTAAGGCACAGGGTCGATATCTGCACTAATGCATCCGGACGGGATTCGAAAACGACTCCGATTACTCCAATCGGACAACTGACTTTATAAAGCTCAAGCCCTTTATCAAGCTCAGTGGCGGCCAGAGTCTGCCCGACCGGGTCGTCGAGTTTAATTAAACTCTCAATCCCTTCGCAGACTTCTGCGATTTTGCCCTCATCGAATTTCAGCCGTTTGAGCAGTGGCCTTGCAAGGTTGCTTTTTTCAGCCGTCGCGATGTCTTTACCATTAGCGGCTGTGATGTCAGTGGTTCGGTTTTTGAGCAGCCCTGCAATCTCTTCAAGGGCCTTGTTTTTTTGCTCGTTTGTGGTCCCGGCCAGAAGTATCGACGCTGATTTGGCCGCTATAGCGGCTTTGACGATATTCATTTGCACCTCGTGAATTCGTATTGATAAGAAAGTCCAGCCAACTTATAATCCGATGATACGCTATGGGTTCAATGCAGTAAATAGCAAACCCCTGTGCGGGCGTAGCTTAATGGTAAAGCCTCGGCCTTCCAAGCCGATTATGTGGGTTCGATTCCCATCGCCCGCTTTTCTTAAAAGCCGAAAGCCGAATCTCGAATTTCAAAGCAAATCTAAAATCCAAATTCTCAAATGACCTCAAAAAAAGCGTGGGCCGTTTTGAATTTCTCATTTTGGTCATTTGAATTTGTTTCAGACTTGTCCGCCGAAGCTTTAGCCGTAGGTGGATTTCGAATTTCGTGCTTCGTATTTTTCTGCATAGGCGACAAGTTCAGCAAAAACAAGGGTTTAAATCGCAATCGGGCCATCGAAGCCAAACAAATCAACGTCCTATAACACGATTTTAACAAAATTTTTAAAAAGGGTGGTTTTTTGTGTTGACGAAGTGGGGAAGAGTGGTAGAATTTCCCACCAGTTATTTAATCTGTGGAAGCAATGCCATGCTCTTACTAACAGGCGAGTACGAACACCTCATCGACAATAAAAGTCGTGTGCTGGTTTCCAACAAGCTCCGCAATCAAATAGATGTCGATGAGCACGGCAGCAACTTCTATTTAGTCGTCGGGGCCAACGGCATATTGTGTCTGTATCCCGAGAAATGCTTTGAGCGGATTGCACTTGCGCTGGCCGGGAAAAATTGCCCTCCCGACGAAACCGTAGCTTTCGAGCGAATGAACTTCGCTTTGACAGGGAAGGTCGAACTCGACAGCCAGGGACGGCTGCTTTTGAACGAAAAACTGCGCAAAAGGGCAGGATTAAAAGATAACGTTACATTGGTAGGGGTGCGTGACCACATCGAACTTTGGAACACCCACGACTGGGAACAATATGTAACTGACCATATGACTCAGTACCAAAGGCGTGTGGCCGAGGCCCGGCAGGAGGTTTTGCAAAAGCAAACCAGAGAGTTGTGAAAGGAGGCCAGATGTTTGACTTGTATCCGGACCACTGCCAGATAGTCACAGACAGCTTACACGGAAGAAGAGCTGCTGACGAGCAGACCCTGGCGTCGGTGGCGGTGTTGAGCGAGCGGCTCAAACGGCTGAAGCTGGATGAGAGATTCTCAGCAATTGAGCTTTCAACCGATGTCGAAAAGCTCAGAGCCAGGCCGAGAAAAGTGGCCATAGGGTGATTCGGCACCGGCCGGCGGCACAGGGATTGATAGGTTTTCGGTTTTTATCAGAAGTGGATGGTTCGGCAACGCAACATATACCGGTTCTTGCTGATTCATTGGCCGGACAGATAAAGCTGCCGCAGGATGCGGTAATGGTTGATGCGACCGTAGGGCAGGGAGGCCATAGTTTACTGTTCGGTAAAAGATTGGGCCCCAAGGGAGCTATCATCGGCCTGGATGTGGATTCAAACGCTATCCGAAGGGCCCAATCTGTTTTGGGAGGATTGTCTTGCAGAGTTGTCCTCGTTTGCTCGAATTTCGCCGATATCGCTGATGTTCTGCGCGATAAAGGCATTGAGAAGGCCGATTTTCTGCTGGCGGATTTGGGAGTTTGCTCGGCGCAGTTGGCGGATGAGAGGATGGGCCTTAGCTTTCAGCAAAATATGCCGCTTGATATGCGTTTGGATAAAAGATTGAAGACCACTGCTGCCGATATAGTTAACAGGACAGATGAAAAATCGCTTGCTGATTTGATATACAAATTCGGCGAGGACAGGGCGTCCCGGCGGATTGCGAGGTTCATTGTCGAGCATCGCAAGCGGGAGCCAGTCACGACGACGGGGCAGTTGGCTGCGATTGTCTCCGGCGCACTGATGCGACGCGGGAAAAAACAGCACGCTAAAATTCATCCTGCGACGAGAACTTTTCAGGCCCTGAGAATCGCGGTCAACAATGAGATAGACAACCTGGGCGGGCTGCTTGCCTCGGCACCGGCGATTCTTCGCACCAATGGCTATATAGCGGTCATTAGTTTTCACAGTATTGAGGACCGGTTGGTCAAGACGGATTTTAAGAGCAACGAAAAGCAAGGCGTCTACCGGGTCATTACGAAAAAGCCGATTGTGCCGTCTCGCGAAGAGATATTGCGGAATCGGCGGGCACGCAGTGCCAAATTAAGGATAGCTCAAAGAAGTTAGCGGAAAAGAAAAAGGGAGTTTTATTATGACCTCGGATGCGAAAATTGGATTGTTACTGGGCCTGGTATTCATATTTGTTATTGCATTTATTATCAACGGCCTGCCCGGCATGGGAAAAAAAGAGGACGGCAACAAGCTTACGACGAGTATGGTCGGCCTGCAAAATCACCAGTCTGCACTCGGGGCCAAAGAACGCAGGGCCCAGTTTGCCCTGGAACCCGCCCCGGCCGCTTCAGAATATTTTCAGCCGGATGAGTCTGCAGCCGGTTCATCCGATACGCGTTTTACAATATCGCTGCCGGAGGCGCTGTCGACAGGCGTTGGCTCTGCTGTATCCTCAGCAGCCGGCACAGAGACACTGACTGGCAGTCCCGGCCAGATCCTTGCCACGGGGCAGTCGACAAAACAGGTTATGGCAAGGTCATACGTGGTGCAAGATGGAGACAGTCTCAGTTCAATTGCCAAGAAGTTTTACGGTGACGACCACGGCAACAAGCTGGCGGTCATCAAGGCCCTGTTTGAGGTCAATCACCACATCCTAAATTCCGCGGACCAGCTTCACGTCGGGCAGGAGCTCATAATACCGCCGTTAACAAGTATCATTGCGACTGACAGCCTGCCTTCGCAGTCGATATTTGAAAAAGTTGATTCTATCGGAAGAAGACATCTGCCGGCTCAGTCTGCAACAGCATCGAAATCCGGCAGCGTTTATATCGTACGGGAAGGAGACAGCTTGTGGGAAATCGCTGCCCAGCAACTGGGAGACGGCAATCGGTATAAGGAGATAGCAAAGCTCAATAGTGATGTTCTCGGCAGCGAGGATACTCTCGATGTTGGGATGAAGTTGAAGCTGCCTGCCCGGTAGGGCGGGCTTTGGGTTTTCCCTGCGGTCACGGCACTATTTATGCAGTTGGGGTTTCGCCTTGTCTTTGTTGCGTTCTTTTTCACCGCGGTAATGCTGCTGGCCACCTGTCTTCGCAACTCCAATGACCGGATGTTTTACAAAATCTGCGCTGCAAGAGTCAGCCAGAATCGGCTCAAACAGCAGCTTGCCGGCAAACAGTTGCGTCTGGAAAACCTGATAAATCCCGCCAGTATATCACAGCAGATTGATTATTAAAGTGATGGCTGGCGACAAGTCCACGTTTCAGGACGGCTCAGTGGATAAGATGAAAAACAGTCGTGTCTTGATATGCTTGTTTTGCCTTCTGATAGCTGTTTTCCTGGCTTTGGCCGGGAGATGCTTTTACCTCCAGTATTTTAGAGACGAGCATTATTCGGCTGTCTGCACCCGCCAACAGTTGTCCATCGCCACGCTCAAGCCCCAGCGGGGCGTGATTCTTGACTGTCGGGGCAGAGTCCTGGCTGCCAGCAACGAGATTCAGACGGTTTTTGTAGAGCCGCGCGCACTGCAGGACATGAAGGATACATCCAGTGAGCTGGCGCCGATTCTTGATACGGGCGCACATTTAATCTGTAAATCTATCACCGATGGCTCGAATCCGGGCTACGCAAAAATCAAGGTTGATGTTGACCCGAATCAGGCGACTGCCGCACGCAGGATTCACGGTGTGGGTGTAGAGTCCGACTGGCAGAGGCATTACCCGATGGGCCGTCTCGCCTGCCACGTGGTGGGTTTTACCAGCTTGGACAATCGTGGATTAGAGGGTATCGAGCTTCGGTATAATAAGGACCTGTCCGGTTCGATAGGGCGAAACATATTCATTGCCGACGCCTTTCGTCGCCCAATCCGGCTCGAAAGGCAGGAAGCCGCCGTGACTGACGGCGTTGGCATTATCCTGACACTGGATTCAACGATTCAGCAGTTCGCACACTCCGAGCTTCTTCAGCAGTACCAAGACTACCGGGCCGAGTCGGCAATTGCGATAGTGGCCGAGCCGAAAACTGGCGCGATTCTCGCGATGGTGTCCCTGCCGGATTTCGACCCCGGCCGGTTCAACAAGGCCGACCCGAATATTCTCCGTAATCGCGCTATAACCGACCAGTTCGAGCCGGGGAGTGTTATAAAGCCGATAATTATGGCAATTGCGCTTGACGAAAATGTCGTCAAAATCGGAGAAAAGATATTCTGCGAGAACGGCAATTACTGCGGCAAAGGTTTTGGTTGCATCGGCGAGTATCGAGAAGGATTCGGTGATTTGACTATTCGTGAGATTCTGGTCAAATCGAGCAATATCGGAATGGCCAAAATCGGCCAGCGGCTGGGAAAGGACAAGCTCTATAATGGGCTGAAACTTTTCGGCTTCGGCGCAGAGACAGGTCTTGATTTGCCCGGCGAAGTCCCCGGATTGCTCTGGCCGACGCGGAAGTGGACCGGATATAGTGTGACCCGAATACCGTTCGGCCAGGAGATAACCGTTACTGCATTACAGCTCTTGAGGGCCTTTTGCATCCTGGCCAATGGCGGACATCTCGTCAGCCCTCACCTTGTAAAGGCAGTCGTCGACAACGAGGGTAATATCGCCGGACTGACACAGCTGGCACCGCCGGTCGGCTATTGCGTAAGCCCCGAAGTCGCTAAGTGGATTGTTACTGAGGCGCTGACCGGCGTCGTTAATGAGGGTACCGGCAGACGGGCAAAGCTGGAAAAATGGCAGGTATTCGGCAAGACGGGCACGGCGAGCATTGCAAAAAGCGGTGAGAAAGGTTATTCCGAGCGTAACTATGTGGCCTCCTTCGTAGCTGGTGCCCCGGCGGAGAATCCCGCTGTTGTTGTGCTTGTCTCGATTCGCAAGCCCGATGTATCTCTCGGCAGGGGCTACACAGGCGGTGCAGTTGCTTCTCCAGTCGCGGCAAAAATACTTGAAAAAACGCTTACTTATCTCGAAAGCAGGAATCCCTCCATCTTAGCTGCCAGGTGAGCGGGCGGGAGTATCAACGCCCGATGTAGCCGCTTTCTGTGCAGAACTGCAGAATGTCCCTTCCCAGTGGCGCCGCGTCTGCTGAGCCGCGCTGGCCTCCTTCGACGACGACAGCAATAGCGATTGCTCTGCCGTCTTCATCCCTGGCGAAGCCGGCGAACCAAGCGTGCTCCGGTTTTTCAGTTGAGCCGGTCTTGCCGTAAACTGTTATCCCGTGCGGGCCAAAATACGCCAGGCTGTGCTGAAACTCTTCATACGCAGTGCCGCTCGGCTCGGCCACGACAGCATGCATTCCGTCGTAGACAGTGGCAATGGTTTGGGCGGATATATTTAAGTCAACGGTTTCTTGTGGGTTTGTGCTATTGCCGAGCGAGTTGTAATCTTTTGGCTCTGACTCATCTGCCTGTTGTCCAACGCCGGTCAGCAATTTCGGCGGGCTGTAAACTCCTTTTCTTGCTATTACCGCCATTGCATTGGCCACCTGTAGCGGCGTTACTCTGAGGTTGCCGTGGCCTATCCCGAACCATCGCCTTTCGCCCGGCTCAAGTGCAGGCAGTTGCTCAAAGCTTGTTACGTTTTCACTCGGGCGCTCATTCGATATCCGCCCCGGGTATTGCCTGAAGTCCCTGTCTGTTGCGGATTTTTCATTGCTATATAGGGAAAGCGGGACTGTATGGCCATAGCCGAACCTGAACAGCCAGTTTTGAAGAACGAGCGGGTCGATTCGGTCGGCCAGACGAGAGAAATAGACGTTGCAACTGCCCTTGACTGCGTTGCGGGCGTTGTTTGACCATAGCATGTCGTGTCCGAGCCAGTTGTAGTTAAGATATAACCAGCAGCTCGGCCAGCCCGGAGGCGCTTTCTGTGCGGGGCAGCTTATCACTTCAGATGTGGTGATTACTCCTGATTCCAGCCCGGCAATCAGGATTACCGGCTTTATAACCGAACCCGGCGGGTACTCCTTGTATAGTGCCCGGTTTCGCAGCGGCTCGCAGGCATCGGCTGCAAGAGAGCTGTAGTCTTGTCTTATGAGATTTAAATCATAGTCTGGTAGCGAGACAAGGGCGAGAATGTCGCCTGTGTCGACGTCGAGCACAACAACCGCCATAGGGGCGGTGCAGTTTGAATTAAAGCCGCAGTTGCCGAGATACTGTTCAATTCTTTGCTGCAGCTCGATATCGATTGAGAGTCGCACGTCCCGGCCGAATTCCACCTCGGTCCGGCTTATCAGTTGACGGTCGATATCGTAAACAAGCTCTCCTCTTTTGCCACGCAGAATCGGCTCACAGACGTATTCGACCCCGCCTTCGCGTCCGCAGACCTCGTCATCCAGGTAGCTCGATAATCTGTCGCCGGCAAAGAAGTCCTTGTCCTTTTGCTGTGGCGGGCCGACCCAGCCGATGGTTTGCGCCGCAACGGACCCGAACGGATAAACCCGCTGGCCTTTTGCCAGCACCCCCACGCCCGTGACGTTAAGAAATTCCACCCTCGCCGCAAATACATCTTCGTCTATCTTTAATTCGACCACGGGCCAGGCCTGTTTGGTCTCTGCGATGTCGTCGACTTTTCCTGTGAGAATGAGGCGCTCGCGCGGGTCAGGGTGTTTCTCTTCGAAATCTGCGATTGCCTCGGAGAGAGGGATATTGTTGAGGTTGCCGTCGTATTTTTCCAGAAGTTGCCTGCCGGGTTCGTTTCTCGCCCAGGCGAGAAATGTCCGCAGGTTCCAGATTCTTTCGTTTATTCTTTGCAGTTGCAGGACTATGTCCTCGCGGGACATACCGAACCGTGCGCATTTGCTCAACAGTAGCTCCAGCTCATCCATTCGTTGCCTGGATTCCTCCTCGAAGGCGGACATATCGGCGTCCTCGCTTTTGGATGCCGCCTCTAATGCCATTGCCTGTCGAACTCGCTCGTCAAGAAAACGGCTCAGCTCGTAGTCTACCGCCAGCCAGAACCTCGGCTCATCTGTTGCGAGGATTCGTCCGTTCCTGTCGAGTATTCTGCCTCGCAGTGTTCTTAGCTGCTGCTGGGCCCCTTGCTGGAGCCGCAACTGGGCGACCTGCTCCCTGTAAAAAGATGTTGAAAGCAGCTGCATATCGGCCAGTCGGAGCACACAAATCACCAGCAGAACCGCACTGGCAATTATCAGAATGCTGATTCGCTTGTTATACATAATGGCTTTATGGTGCCGGGTATTTTCCGCTTGTGCTGCGAAGCCCCCGCTGGTGTGCTCACTTCCGGACCCGGCTGCGGCGACGACTTCTTATATTCATCGACCAGGTCAAAAGCAAGAACAAAAAAGGACCTACCACCGCCGAATAAATCGACGTCCCGAGTAACACGTCGAAGCCGGCTAGTTTTGTCGCTTGACCTGCCACCAATGCCAACAGAAATCCCAGCCCTCCCGTGCAAAGACCCGTTAGGAATATGGCGAGCGCCTCCTGCGGTATTTTTCTTATGGCAATGACGCGGTGCAGGTATGCCAGGCCGGTTCCAAACAGGCCGAAGCTGATTATCCGCGGCCCCAAACCGAAACTCATTGCCACTATGTCCGCCGCAAAGCCCAGAACAAAGGAGCTTATAATCGCCTCCGTTACATCACAGCGTATCGCGAAAAATACCATAGCTATCAGCAGTAAATCAGGCGTCAGGTTAAGTCGCGTAACTGCAATAGCGTCTATCCAGCTCGCCTGCACGAGGGTGGTAACAAGCACCAGTACTGCGAAACGCGGCCAACGCATTTTATCCTCCTGTGCAGGACAAGTGGCGTAAACGGTCAATAGAATCCGGGCTACCGCCCGATTGTTGTTTTGGTGTTTTCCGGCGGGTTCATTACTATTACGGCCACACTGTTAAGCGTGCTTATATCGTAGACCGGCTTGACCGTTATATCCCAGAGTGCCGGGTTTTTGCCGTCCCTTTTACATTGAACCACCGACCCGGCTATCATAGGAATATCTAAGTAACCGGGCTTTTTCCGAACCAGCACGGCATCCCCGACCTCGATTTTGTGCTTCACCGGAACCAGTCGTATCTTTGCCGAATTATCACCATCACCCTGCATCAGCATATTTATGTTCAGACCCGGCACGTTTACCGCCACTACCGAGGAGGCATCAGTAAAGAGGCGAATCCTTGCCGTGCGCGGCGCCAGTTCTGTTATGATTCCAATAATACTGTTGTCGCTAATTACGAAGCAGTCTTTTGCAAGCTCGTCGTCGGTGCCTCGATTTATGATAAGCTCGCTTCGCAACCCCTCAATCGAGGCGGTAATAATGTCGGCTGGCACGAATTTGGCCCCTTCCAGCCCGCGCAATCTTGTCCGAAGCCCCGATAGCTGTTGAATCACCCGGTCCTTCTCCTGAAGCTGTGCCTCAAGGTTGACGATGTAATTTTGATACTGCCTTTGCTGGCGGGTGAAATTATCCTCCAACGAGAGTTCCGTCCGTGCCGAAAGCGGCATATTCCTTCCGATGCTCAGTGGCCAGCGGAATATCCGCGCAAAGGCGAACTGGAATCTGCTCGTAACCGCCTGAGGGGAAAACAGGAGAATAAATCCCGCTAACGTAAACCAGGTGAATAACATCCTTCCGGTGACTCTGATTCGCTTCCGTGCCATTTTTTTGTTACTCGTCACTCGTTACTCGTGGTCCGTATAAAACGAGCCGCGAGGGCCGAGTCATGGGTCACACTTTTCCTTGGCTACCAGCCGGAGTCGCTATGCTCCATTGTGTCCTTCCACAACTCCAGGTTCTCCAGGTAAACACTGGTGCCGCGTGCGACGGCCGTCAATGGGTCATCTACGCGTATAACCTTCAGGCCCGTTGCGTTGGCCAGGACGGTGTCCATTCCGCGTAGCATTGCCCCGCCACCGCAGATGTGAATACCGTTTTCGATAAGGTCCGCGGCAAGTTCCGGCTCGGCTCTTTCAAGCGTCCTTGTAACGGCATCGATGATTGCTGCGATTGGTTCTTTCAGCGCCTCGCGGATTTCCTCGCTGGTGATAACAATTTTGCGAGGAAGACCCGAGATAGTATCCCTGCCGGATACCTCCATCGTCAGTTCCTCCTCCAGCGGCGCCGCCGAGCCGATTTGAATCTTGACTTTCTCGGCACGCGGCTCGCCGACCAGAAGATTGTAGGTCCGCTTGAGATGATTAATAATCGCCTCGTCCATATCGTCGCCGCCGACGCGAATTGACTCACATGTGGCGATGTCTGCAAGACTCATTATCGCGACTTCGCTTGTGCCGCCGCCGATATCCACAATCATCGATGCGGTCGGGTCGGTAATCGGAAGCCCTGCTCCTATGCCGGCCGCCATCGGCTCATCCACTAGGTATACCTTTCTTGCGCCCGCGCGTTCGGCGCTGTCGATAACCGCACGGCGCTCAACGGCCGTTATCCCGCTCGGAATTGCGATGACTACGCGGGGTCTTATTAACTTTCCTCTGCCGTGGACCTTTCGGATGAAGTAGTTAAGCATCGCCTCGGTAATTTCGAAGTCGCTGATTACGCCGTCTTTGAGGGGCCTGATTGCGCTGATTGAGCCGGGGGTCTTGCCTAACATTTCGCGTGCGACAAGTCCCACCGCTTCACCGTTATTCAGGACAACATTGGTTCCTTTGCGAACTGCAACGACCGAGGGTTCGTTGAGAACAATGCCCTTGCCGCGGACGCAGACCAGTGTGGTGCAGGTACCGAGGTCGATACCCATATCCATACTGAACCAGCCCAAAACCGAATCAAGCAGCATCATAGACTCCATTCTGCGCAAACACCAGATTACTCAGGCATGATTCTACCGCGTCCGGCGTGCCGGTTCAATAGTGAATTTCTTATGGAATTTCGAATAATGTGCCGTAGTCGAAATAGCACTTATAGGCGACAAACGCTGCCGTGGCCAGGACCACCGCGAATGCCAGTGCGAGAATGATGGTGTACAGGTTGCTGCCTGGCACCAGCTTTGTTGCACGTATTTGTCCGTTGGGACTCATTTTATGACCTCTATAAGCATAGCGGGCTAAAGTGCAGGCGTCACGGGTACGCACCCCAAAGGGTGTTGCTTTTACAGGTTAGTGGACGCGTTATCCCCGACTTTGGGCGGTTGCTGCACCAGTTCAAGGACGCCTACGGCTTTTTCAGTATCCACATCTATTATCAGGATATCGCAGATAAATTCATCGCCACGGGTGACGTGGAACCTCATTCCTTCCTTGACCCCGTCGGCTGAGCCAGTCGAAACAGTAGCTAAGGAGTTCTTCACGTCGACCTCAGTAACCACGCTTTTCAGGGCGATTGGTTCAGTTAAGGGCCGGACGGGCATCGCGAGGGCCTTTTCCTGAGTTACAGGCGGGCTGACCATCGCGACTTTACCACCGGCCTGTAACAGTTGGTCTAGACGAGTCTCAAGGTCTGACTTCTCCTCTATCAGCCGACGCTTCTCCGCCTGCAGCGAATCTATTATCGCCATTTTCTCGACAAGCGTCGTGCTTGTTTGTTCAAGCTCCTGGCTCAGCTTTATCTGCTCGGTCTTTAGCTGCTTGACCTCTTCGAGGGCGGCGTTGAGTGTTTGTGTTTGCTTTTCTGTCGTATCAGAGAAATCCTTGGTGATGCTTGCCCAGCTATTGACCCTTTCAAGTAGCTCTGCTTTTTCTCTTTCGATGTTGTTCAGCTTGGCCTGTAGTTCATCAGCTGTTGTCCTCAAAGAAGCCATTTGCTTATTCAGTGACTTTTCAAGTTCGTCTTTTTGCCGAATGCTTTCGTTTAGCTGATTCGTTAAGCTGTCTTTTTCTGCGCTTAGAGCGTCACGTTCGGAGCGGAGACTGTTGTACTTTTGCCTGTAATTGTCGGCATTGGCTACGTATGTCACCACGATGCCGCACAGGAAGATTGAGGAGATAGTCAGTAAGACTATGAGCGTCTTCGTGAGGTTGCTCAAGATTAACTCCTTTCACCATTTTACCAAATTCTACTTCGGAGGAGGATTATACCCTGCCACCCGCTTTGCTGTAAACACCCTTATTTTACGATTTTTGTGGGTTTTGGTCAAGTTAATTTCGGCAAAACAGGCAGGACTCGCTGTATCTCCCATTCTTACAGTCCTATATTCTAATGCGTGGCACATTGAAAAACGGCCTTTGCTGCTGCAAGTCGGACAAGCTGCGACTCATTTCTGAGTAGTTCGGGCAGAAACTTTTTCAGCGATGGCGTTCTTATCCGCCCGATGGCCAGGGCTGCGAGAGTCTGGATGCGAGCACGTCCTTCCTTATCCGATTCGGCCGCATCTTTTGTCAGTGCCTCCACAACAGTTTTTTCGCCTGCCGCATCACCCAGCTCGCCGAGCTGCTCTGCCGCTACAAGGCGAACCTCTGGCAGGTCATCTGTCAGCATAGTCAGAAGTGCATCTTTGGCCTGGGGGCTGCCAAGAGCGCCCATTGCCCGGATGCCGAATACCCGGTCGTCCGCGTAAGCGCTTATTAGCATTGCCCAGAGCTTCTCGTATATTTTTTCGTCACCTAATCGGGCTATGGCCTCGACCGAGTTCAGCCGAACCCTGTCATCCGAGGTTTCGTCTTTGATTGCCTCATAAAGCAAAGGCAGTGCGCTTCTGTTTCCGGCTTTGCCCAACAAAAATGCTGCGTTTGCCCTGACCTGCTGATTGCTGCTGCTCATTGCAGCACGAATCCGCTGGCCCGCGGTTTCGGAGCCGTCGAGTTTGAGGATTGCATAGTCGGCCGCGAGCTGGACGTTATTGTCTTTGTCCTTGAGCATTTGCTTCACATCGCCTGCAGCAGGCCGGTAACCGGTGTCGCCTATCGCTACGGCCGCTGCAAACCTTACCGGAACGAATTCGTCACTGAGAAGTCGCTGAACCTCCGGCATAAATTTGCGTCCGTAATCTGCGGGTATAGCCGCAACAACTTCGATAGCGCTTGCCCTTATCTGCGGTTCGCTGCTGGAAAGCGCCTGTTGAATGATGCGGGTTGCCTGTGCCTTGAGGTCGTCGGTTCCCGAAGTGTCGGGATTGTTGCTGCCAGCTTCCGGCAGGCCGGGATACGATGTGGCTTCACAGCCGCAAATCAGGGCTGACGCGCTTAACAGCAGCAGCGATATACGAGTCATATTCGCTCGAACTGTCTGGATTTTTGCTGTTATCATTGAATTTGCTCACTTTCCGACTGGTTTGGCTGTGCCTTTGGTTCGTTGTTTCAGGATGAATCGCTCAACAAGCTGCACTATTATGAGTCCGGCCAGGCACAACTGGCAAGACAAATCAAGCCATTGGCCGTGTCTGCTAAAGAAAGTTATTCTGTCGTCGATGGGGACAGTATCGGCAAACCACCCGTCAACGCCTCTGCGGTCAAATGCCTTATGTGGAAGATTTCCCGTCTTATAGCCGTCTCTTATTCTGCCGAACGTGTCAATTAGACAACTGATTCCGGTGTTGACGCTTCGCACAATTGCAAGACGATTTTCCACCGCCCGAAACGCACATATAGCTGTGTGCTGGGCAAGCTCGCTGCTGGGCAGCACTTTGTCGTTTTCGAATCTGACAAACCAGCCGTCGTTACTTATGTTGACGAGCCAGTCAATTCGCTTGCTTTCGTGCTTGTCGAGTGCAAACCGTCTGGCCATAGCGGGCACGGCGTCCTCATAGCAAATCATCACACTGAATTTATATGGCTGATTCGCATCAGGCGCCTGCATTTTGAAAACCGTGTATTCCGTGCCGGCGTCGAGTGTGTAGTCGAAGTCGTAAGGGGTCATCTTCAGCAGAAGATTGTGAATAAAGCCGATGTTCTCGAAGGGAAGAGTTTCACCGAAGGGCACAAGGTGGATTTTTGAATACTTTTCGGGCGCCTGGTTGCCGTCGGGAGTATATAGGAACGCAGCGTTGTATTTTTCCGCCAGGCGTATATCAAAGTTTTCCTCGATTCGCGGGCTGCCGCCGTAAGTGCCGACCAGCACAGAAACTCCCTGTTCGGCGGCAAGAGTGCCGATGGTTTTATCGAAACTTCTGTAAAGGTGAGAATCATCCAGCAGTCGCAGAACCTGTGGTTCGAGTATTGCCTGCACCATTGTCTCGGGCCAGATGACAAGTTTCGCTCCGGCCGAAGCAGATTCTTTGCTCTGTTTGAGCAGCTCGTCGAAAATCTGTTCCTCCGCTGCGAAGGATTGCTTGACCGACTGGGGAGTGTTTGTCTGCACCGCCGCGACAATAGGACCGTCTGTTATGTGATTGTCTGATTGACCTTCGGTTCGCCATACGCCGTAAATGATGGCTGCAGCCAGTACGGCGCACACCGCAAATATCTTTATAAAGTTCGCCGGCCTCAGCAATAGTTGTTGCCTTTTGGCGATTATTAATTCCGCCAGCAGCCCATTAACCATTGCTACCAGAAACGAAACCCCTGATGCGCCGAATATGTCTGCAATCTGAATCAGGTTCGTGTTTGAATACTGGCTGTGGCCCAAATAGAACCAGTAAAATCCGCCTAAGAAAAGCCCCTGCATCTGCTCTGCGCCGACAACTAGTATCGGCGCCGCGATGACCAGTGGTATCCGTTTTGCCCTGCACCAGCGAAGGGTTAACGCTAAAATCGGCCACAATAGCGCAGTATACAGGCAAAAAGCAATCCAGCCGCT
>Ga0315549_1001475_pt1 | contig 24295 bp, 20 predicted proteins | sample SalMarSW160200MG_FD_203101 | JGI IMG/M metagenome (GOLD analysis project Ga0315549, IMG submission 203101) | Salt marsh sediment microbial communities from the Plum Island Ecosystem LTER, Massachusetts, United States - Salt Marsh Sediment SW1601-200 ... | reverse complement strand
ACACATTTGTTTCTTTTTTTCCATTGAGTTTGATTTGTTTTTGCTGGGACCGCTCTCGTATTTTTATATTAAGTCTTTAACCGATATCAATTTTGAATTTAAAAAAATATATTTATTTTATCTCTCCCCGGCCGCCATTTCTTTCTTTGCCTTTATAATATACTTAACAACAGATGCCGCTCTATTTACACAGTATTATAACTATGCATTAACATCATTTGTTTGGGCCTCAGTATTTTCTCTGGCAAACATCATTATCCTTTTTAAAAAGCGATACGGATTTTATAATTGGATGATAACACTTGAGCGTAAAATATGGATTTTTTCTCTTATTATTATATCGATTTTATCATGGATAGCTTCTGTTCTCTTAATAATATTTGCTTACAGCTTGGTGGACTCAGCTGCATTCAAAGAACTCATGCATGCTATGATAGCCTTAAATGTAGCCTTTGTAATATATTTGTTGGGTTACTTTTCATTATTACATCCTGTCATTTTTGTTGATGAAATCGATTACGATAAGAAATATCCGGTTAAACAGTTTTTAACCGATGAAGATACGGATCAAGAATATAAAAGGCTCAAATCCGTGATGGAACAACAAAAAGCATATATAGATATAGAACTTACCTTGGGTGATCTCTCAGCTTTGACTCGTATTATCCCTCCGGTAAGATTATCGCAGATCATTCGTAAGCATGAAGAAATTAACTTTAACGAATTCTTAAACACCTACCGCTTAAATGAGGTAAAAAAATTGCTGCAAAATCTCGCAAACAATAAAAAATCAATATTGGAACTGGCTTTTGCTGCCGGTTTTAATTCCAAAGCCACTTTTAACAGGGTGTTTAAAGAAAAAACCGGTATGGTTCCCAAAGAATTCCGCCGGCAGAGTTCTTAAAACGACTAAGCCCCAGAGAGCAGCAGCCGGATAATGATTAATAATTAAAATCTTTTTTTTATAAACAAAAAAATAAGTCTCAAATAATATTTAAGACGACATTGCGCAGTTTTAACACTATATTTCAATATGAATAATCTATTCCGCCAAAATGCGCCGGGTAATAATGTGATAAGTGTAAAGAGTGCATGCGGCTGAAAAAGCAAAACTATTGATAAGGAGAGGGGCTGCTGTGAAAGAAAAGAAGATTATCATAATCGGAGCAGGTATTGCGGGATTAACCGCCGCCTATTATGCGCAAAAGAACTGTTATGTAGAACAGTTTTTATTCCACAAAAAGGAGGAATCTATATGAATGTGGCCATTACGGGTATTTCAGGGTATATGGGCCAAAAGCTATTATCACGATTATTACAGGATCCTGATATAAAGATAACAGGGATAGATATGAAAAAGGTCCTTCTTCCTTTAGGCCATCAATTCTATCAATTTGATGTTAGAAACCTTAAGATTAAAGAAATTTTGAAAGAAGAGAATATTGAAACAATTATTCACCTGGCTTTTTTAATGCCGCCGTTTAAGAATAAAAAATTGGCTTATAGTATCAATGTGGAAGGAACAAAGAATATTTTAAATGCCTCGTCACATACAGGAATTAAAAAGATAATTATTCCAAGCAGCACTGTTGTGTATGGGGCAAATCCTGATAACCCACTTTTTCTAAAGGAAAGCTCTCCTTACAGGGGCAATCCAGAGTACTATTATTATCATGATAAAGTTGAGGTAGAGAAATTGTGTCTTTCCTTTTTCAGATCTCACCCTGAGATGGATTATATTATCTTTAGAATGTGTGAGTTATATGGACCGGAAGTAGACATGGACTATTCAAGGGTTTTAGAAAAGAAAAATGTTTATCTGTTTGAGGGATTTGATCCTGCTTACCAGTTTCTTCATGAAGAGGATATGATAGAGTGCTATTATACAGCCGTAAAAAAGAATAAGATAAAAGGTGTTTTTAACCTTGTTCCTGATGATGTGATAAACTTAAGTGAAGCGGCTCAAGTTGCGGGAGGAAGAGTCAAATGGAGTAAACTCACTCCTTTTTTAATGAAAATCTGTGATTTGTTCTATAAGCTAAATTTATTCAAGACTCCGGTTTCATCCTTTTCCTACTGGCAATATCGATGGACTGCTTCCAATGAGAAATTAAAAAGAGATTTTGGTTTTAAACCAAAGTATACCTCCTTACAGGCCCTGAAGTCGAAGTATAAAAAGTCAAGGAATGATCTATCCATTACCATTAATCTAAACCTCTGTAATTCCTGTATGAATTGCCTTAACAATTGTCCTGCTTCTGTTTTTCAAAAACATAATGATAGTATAGTACCCTCTTTAAAAAACACAGACCTATGTATTTCCTGTGGACATTGCGTGATTCTCTGCTCAAAAAATGCTATCAGCCACAGTTTTTTTAAAGAAAAGAAAATGCATCCTATTCATAATAATGTATTATTTTCATACAAGATTTTTATTGAGTTCTTAAAAAGCAGACGATCTATTCGTAGTTTTAATGGAGAAAGCCTTTCAGAGAATGATATTAATAATATAATCAGTGCTGCTCAACTTGCTCCCAGCGCACATAATATACAGAGTACAAAATACATAGTTATACAAAAACCCGAAGTATTAAATGCCATTAAAGAAAATATCTTTTCATACTATAAAAAATTATATACCGGATTAAAAAATCCAATAAATAAATTTTTTGCAGTATTTTTATATGGTAATGAGATGCGTAAGATTATAAAAGAACTAGAAATTATTATATCTAATTTTAACAACCACAGTGATCCATTCCTGCACAATGCCAGATGTTTGTTGCTTTTTTATTCCGGGCCAACTCTTCGACTTCCGGAAATAAACGCGCAACTTGCTCTTTCCAATGCCATGCTTGCTGCCCACTCACTGGGTATTGGAACTTGTTATGCTGGCTATATTGTAACGGCAATCCAGAGATCACAGAAGCTACGAAAATTATTACAGATTCAAAAAAAATATAAAGTGCATGGTGCTCTTGCCTTAGGCTATCCGCAATCGAATTATAAATTCTTTATTGAAAAAAAAATACCAGATATATGTATAATAGATTAATTATTAATAAAAGAACCGGCAGGGATCGTTTGAGGGCTGGCTGTTTACACCGGAAAACTTTGGTAAGCAGTATGAAAAAAGATTGCCGGGACTAAAAGATTTTTATATGACCGGACAGTGGGTGCAGCCGGGGGGAGGTGTGCCGGCGGTTGCCAAGTGCAGCAGAGATCTTATTCAATTACTGTGCCATAAAGATAAAAAAGAATTCAGAATAAAATAGTATTATGATTATGAGGGATAATAAAAAAAATTAAAACGGGTGACATTTTAGAAAATAAGGCGGTGCTTTATTTATAAATGAAACCGCAAAAAGGAGTAATAATGAAACGAATAATAATTTTACTGATAACCATATGTTTTTTAGTCTCGCTTTGGGCTGAGAAACAAGAATGCACTCTACATGTAGCCATAGAGGGGCTGCGAAATGATAAGGGAAAAGTACTGCTTGCCCTGTATAACAGTGAAGCGGGTTTCCCGGAAGACGCCGAAAAAGCCGTTGATACGGCGGTAGTGTCCATCAAGAATGGCAAAGCGCAGGCTGTTTTTAATCTTGACCATTCCAGTACCTATGCGGTGTGTTTAGTACACGATGAAAACAATAACGGCTCCATGGATAAAGGCCTTTTTGGTATTCCACTGGAAGGGTATGGGTTCTCTAATGATGCCAAAGGATTTATGAGCGCCCCCCCCTTTAAAGATGCCTCGATAGAGGTTATAGGATCAGATTATTATATCACAATTAATATAGTATATTGAAAAAATATTTTTAAACACGCTCTCTTAAGATGCGGGTGTATATAAAAAAGGTGTTGAGCATATAATGCATTATATAAAAATGTTAAAATATTGATTGAGCATTGTTTATTTGGAAGAATCACACAGCTAAGTGATTCTGGAACTATCTTAATTATTATAAAGGAGATAAATATGTCATATGAAGCATTAATTATTGGCGGAGGGATAAGCGGACTGACCGCTGCTATCATTCTAGCTAAAAAAAAGAAAAAAGTAATAATATTAGAACAACACAATGTAGTAGGTGGTCATGCAAGCGGGTTCACCAGGAAAGGTTATTTTTTTGATTCCGGAGTCATAAGTGTCGGGGTTCCTTTTATCCAGGGTTTTATGGAAGAATTGGATTTAATTGCTGAAGTTAATTTTAAGCAATACTCGAGTTCATTCAGTTTTAAGGATTTTAACTTTTCTCCACGAACTGTAAAAGAATTCTTTGAAGATATTTCGGATTTATTTGTTAGAGAAAAAAATCAGATACTTGCTTTTTATAAGCATATAGAAGAAGGAATAAATGTTTATTCAGCGATTTCAAAAATCCCCAATCCTTTTTCATATAAAGGTTTAAAAAAAATAAGGAAATTCATGGATTATGGAAAAATCATGCCGAAAAACTGTATGAAAGTCATGAAGGAACTCAAGAAATATAAAGCAGTCGATGTATTAAAAAAATACCTGGACGAAAATGGAGAAGCTTATGATTTTTTTTCAAACTGGGGGTATAAGGGCGTTGATCTATTTTATTTTATTGCAGAATGGGTAAGCTTAATTGAAATGGAAAATTACCCATATAATGGATTCCAGGGATTAGCAAATAAATTGAAGGAAAAATATTTATCTTTTGGCGGAGAATTATTAACTTCTGTGAAAGTTAAAAAAATTATTATTGAAAATGATAAAGCTGTTGGAGTTGAATTAATTAAGAAAGCAAATATAAAAAAATTGTACGGTAAAAATATAATAACTGCTATGGATTTAAAAAAAGTTTTTTTAAATCTTATAGGAGATGAATATATTGATGAAGTATTTTTAGATAAAATAAAAAATCAGGAAATGTCTGAAACATATATTCCGTTATACTTAGGATTAAATGTTTCAAGAATTAAAATTAGAAAATATTTTAACGGTGCCAAGCATTTATATTATTCTCAATATATGATAAAAAATTCCAGTAGGCTGAATGATAAAAATTATTTTAAAAATATAGGTTTAGGATTGTTTTCTTCATGCCTTATTAATCCCGGGCATGCTCCAGAAAATAAAAGCAATATTTTAATCCTAATGCCTTCTCCTCCAAAAGGTTGGAATAACAACTGGGGAATTAAAAATGGAAATAAAACCGAAGAGTATGAAAAAATAAAAAAAATGATAACAAAACAAGTTTTAGATGTGCTGGAAAAATTAATTCCGGAAATCAAAAATAGATCAAAGATAGAAGTATGCGAATTAGGCACTCCATTTACAATTGAAAAATATACAGGGAATACAGACGGTTCGTCTTGCGGATTCACATGGGACAAAGAAAAAACTTTTGTAAAAGGTACTTTACCTGGTAAATATTTTGATTATTATGATAAAATAAAAAGTCTTTATTTCATAGGTCATCAGACTGTATACGGCGGAGGTATGCCGAATGCATTCTTAACAGGAAAAACCATAGCGGAAAAATTAAATAGAAAATTATTTTAAACTTCTAAAAAATAAAATTAGTGCTTTTATCGCACAGTTAATAGTTCGTGATTTGCCTTAAAGCTTCACCCTCATTTTTTGCCCTTGACAGTTTTACGGTATCCTTTAAAAGTGATTTGCTACTTCTTCGGGGCGAGGACAGGTACTTTTACGGCTTGGATTTCATCGCGCAGCTTACGCTGCATATTCCGCCAAAGGGCAAGCACGTGGTGCGGCGGTATGGCGTCTATTCCTCAAGAAGCCGCTGCACGTGGAAGAAGCGTCCGGCACTCAAGTTGAGAGCTGCGGAGAAGTGGTACGGATGGGGCGGTAGCGCCGCGCGCGCTCAGGCGGAAGCAGGGGGTGAATCCGTTATAGTGACACAACGGGCAAGCCGCAAGGCTTGGGCGAGACTTCTTGCCAGGGTATTAGAGTCGAAATGTAAAGCTATGGGAGCAAAAATTAACTATAACTGTAAAGTAAATAAGATATTACTCAAGAAAAGGCGGGCAGTGGGAATTGAGCTGGAGAACGGAATACAGGCTCATGCGGACCTTATAATAAGCGCTGCGGACGGTTATGCAACTATTTATAATATGCTGGATGGGAAGTTTATAAATAAAAAAATAAACAAGCGTTACAAAAATGCAAAGTTGTGGTGATCCTTGATGATGATTTCTTTGGGGCTGAGATCTGAATATAAGGCCGTTACGCATACGGATATTCACCTCCTTGTTAAGTCAATTAAAATCGGCAGTTTTAATGTTGATGGATTGTGGGTAAAGAACTATGCTTTTTATGCTTCTTTACAAACCGGTAGCAAGAGTTTAGTTACTGTGTTATTCCCGACTTCATTTTCTTTTTGGTAAAAATTATCAAAAAACCGCATTGCGTATAATAAGGAAAAAGAGAGTATAAAAAGAGATATTGTGGATTATCTGGAAACGCGTTATCCGGGGATTAAAGCTAAAATTGAAGTGGTAGATATCGCAACTCCCATGACCACCTATAAGTATACAGGTAACCGGCAGGGATCATTTGAGGGTTGGTTGTTTACACCGGAAAACTTCGGCAAGCAGTATGAGAGGACCCTGCCGGGGCTAAAAGGTTTTTATATGACCGGCCAATGGGTGCAGCCCGGCGGAGCAGTACCGGCGGTTACCAAGTGCAGCAGAGATCTTATTCAGATACTGTGCTGTAAAGATAAGAAAGAATTCAAAGTAAACTAGTGTTATAATTATGAAGTATAATAAAAAAAAGAGCACAGGTGACATTTTAGAAAGAGAGCGGTGTTTAATAATAAATGAAACCGCTGATAGGAGTAATAGTGAAACGAATAATAATTTTACTGATAACCATATGTTTTTTAGTTACGCTTTGGGCTGAGCAGGAAGCAAGCACTCTGCATGTAACCATAAAGGGGCTGCGAAATGACAAGGGAAAAGTATTGCTTGCCCTGTATAACAGCGAAGCGGGTTTCCCGGAAGACGCCGAAAAAGCCATTGATAAAGCGGCAGTCTCCATCAAGAATGGAAAAGCGCAGGCTGTTTTTAATCTTGCCCAGTCAGGCACCTATGCCGTGTGTTTATTACATGATGAAAACAGCAACGGCTCTATGGACAAAGGCCTTTTTGGAATACCACTCGAAGGATATGGTTTTTCCAATGACGCCATGGGCTTTATGAGTGCCCCCTCCTTTAAAGATGCCTCAATTGTGGTTTCGGAATTAGAGCAGCATATTGTAATCAATATGATGTATTAAATTGAAATGAAGTTAATGCTATCACATCCTTAAAAACGCGACGCATAAAACTTAAAATACTTGCACCCTTTTATTACTTTTCTGTAATAATCAGTATCGCTATAGGCGCCTTTTAATATCTTAAAATATTCCCTGTATCCTTTATCGTGTTTTAATTCTTCGGCTTTCCAATATTCATTTTCACGTATATACCTTTTCCATTTATCGGACCCATATCCATACCCATAATCTTCCGTATTATACTCCAGATCGAACATGTTCTGTCGGCACTTTGCCATTAAAAAACAGCATTCCGCTTTCAGCTCCCTGTCTTTGGAAAGCTCAAAGGCCTTTTTATAATAGTTCAAAGCCCTGGAGCAATCGGTGAAGCCCGAATAATAAGACCCGCTTCTGAAATAACCCACCAGATCCCAGGACTTCCCGAAATAGGTTATGTTGTAATAGGCATTGCCCAGCAGGTAATAGGCGTGGGCGTTTTGGGGATTCTTTTTTATACTGGTTTTTAATTCCAGCAGTTTTTTGGCGAACTCGAATCTTGATATCAATTTCCCGTCATAATAATCATCCCAAATAATATCGTGTATACTTGTGGTAAACGGATCGATGAATCTGCGTTCACTCCTCATTTTTTCGGGTAAAGAAGCATAGATGGCAATAGCCTCCTGGATTTCATCAGCAAGTAACAGGAGCATAGCTTTCATCTCAAGCAGTGAATTTTTCAGTTCCATGTAATCCGTTTTATTCATAAGCACCTCTGCCGAAAATACATATTCACCGCTGAAATAGGCGTTCATTCTTAGCAGGAGGAATTTTTCAAAAAGCGTATGCTGCGTTTGGCTTGCCAGATCAAACAACTGCTGTATGGTCGCCTGGTCGGGATTACAGCGTAAATCGTATATACCGGTGTAATAATATGTGAACGGCTTTTTTTTAGTATAGAGAGCACGCATTGAATCAAGCACGTATCGGGTAATTTCACGATTAGCAATATTTTCAGGGTAGGCATTTAATAACATCGTCATGATTTCATTTTCAGCTTTCTTATCTATGGTGTTAAGCCCGCTTGCGGCAATTGCCGTGTGTATGATGTTGATCTGTCTCCTGTAACTGCTGTTCACGGTTGAAATACTGTTCAGTGTACTTCTAGCTGTCTTCAGATTATAGCTCAAAAAATCAAGGTACGCAGAACATATCTGCCAGAACGCTTTTTGCTGTATTGGTTTTTCTTTGATAACCATGTTCACGAAATCTTTCAGTTCTTTAAGGTAATTCAGGAGCTTGTGATAGTTATGAGTTCCGCCGCTTTTTCTTATAATAATATAGTTATCTTTTAGCTCATCTTTTAGAAGCTCATTTTCCAGTTTGTTTATTTCCCGCACGGTTAATAAATTCAAATATTCCGCTGCCGGATTTAGCCGGTAAATGCTCTTAATCTCTTCCAGTGCCACGCTGCTGGGGTCCATGGCCCTTAAAAAGTAGAGGGTGGCTTTTTCATCATTATTTTTACAATAGGCAAGGCACTGCTCCCACTCTTGCTGTGTGGCCACATCAAAGCTATAAAATGAGCTGTATCTTCTACTCGGACATGCGGCGAACACCCTGGAGAAAAGATATAAGCCCTCTGCTCTTTTATTCAGCTTAAGCAGTGCACCGGCTTTGTGATCCAGCGCCCAGTATTTGATAATACTGTCTTCGCCGGATGGAGCAATAACCTCGTCATAAAGCAAAATACACTCCCTAAGCCTGTCATAATGGTGCAATAACTTAACGGTCTGAAAAGCATAACGCAGCCTGATAAAGCGAGATTTACTTTCAGTACTTCCTGTTTTCCCCAGTTCAATAAGTTCAACTTCCCCGTTGTCACTGGGTTTTTCATCCCAGTAATCACGTATGTTGCAGTATTTTTCGCATTGCTTTGCGAAAAGTATATAGTGTAAGACTTCTTTACGATTGTTTTTTATTAGATAATGAAGCAGTTTATTACTACCTCTGTAGTTTCCGTTATAGGCTGCTTCCAACTCTTCAAGCGTGGTATCGTATATCATGGCGTGAATATTGTTATCAGGTGAGTTAATTAGCAAAAAACGCGCCCACTCGGCCACATTATCATCCTGCGCCGAACTCCCGTGTATCCAATGGTTGGAATACAACGGCGTAGTATAAAAGAGAGGAGAGTACTCATCTGTCAGCAAGAGAGTGGGATCAAAGAGGTTATAGTACATGGTGAAATCCACCCAGCCGCAGGCGTATGTGTTATAAACAGGCAGTATAAGTAAATAACTAATGAAAACGATTGATAATACTTTCCAGTTCTTCATACGAATACTCCTCTATTAAGTATGTGTTTAAATGAAAAAAAATGATATTAAGATCCTGATTACGAATTTTTGAGGCAAGCATTCCGGCCGCCTCTCGTAATACAGGCATCTCAACGTCCTCATAGCGTAATATATCATCTTTGTATAGATAATACCCGTTAAAATAACAACTTTGCTTTACCTTAAAGCGCTTTTTTGCTATTTGTTCAAACTGTGTCATTTTTTCAAGCATATCGAGTGTTACATTGTGGATTAGTTTTGTCACTTTATCGAACCGCAGCAAAACAGCCCAGGAAAATGCGGGTAAGGCGATATCGATCTGCAATGGATAATCGGGCAAATCATCTAGGTAATCCCTTCCCGCACTGAGATCGATAATTGAGTTATCGGTTTGGATGTCGTCAAGATCCGCCATGTTGTAAAACATCAACACTCCTTTATCAACAGGGGGTATTCCGGTTGTGTCGGAATATTTAACCTGGTGCAGTCGAATGGTGGCCGAGAGTGTTAATTGTCCTTCGAGACTTTTTATCTGGTTTAAAAGAGCGAAATATTTTTGCTTTGTGCTTAGTGTCCAGTCGCAGTCGACCTGCAGTTTGCTCAAGTGATTAATGTTATATGTGTTTTGAAGTGTTTTTAAAAGAGTGACAATCCTCTGAGCCATGAGTGGGATGTCATGAGAGGTTATCTTTTCCAAAGCTCTATTGGTTATAAAAACACAGGGTATAATATCAATGTCAGCAGGTACTCCCGTCTTAAAGTGAATCTTGGCAAGCGGGACCGCATCTTTCACAGTTTCATCCCAATCCACATCAAAGAATTTAAGGTATAATTTATCTGTATTTAATTTTTCAAGGTACTTAAGCTGCTTGGAGGAGAGAGTAAAGTTCTGCTGCCAGTAAAAAAAGCAAACATGTGTTTGTCTGTGTTTACCGCATGTGGATAATAAAAGAGATGTAATAAATAAAATTAATAGTAATTTTTTGTTGTTAATATTCATTAATAATGCGCACTAGACACGGGGATATGATAGTGAAAAACAGAACATTACACAAGGTAGATTTAAGATCCTGAATATTGTGTCATTTAGTTAAAAACGGGCGCTCGCCTCCAACCTTTGATCTGGAAAGTCTAAATTGATGACTTTTAAAAGAGAGATTTTTTACTTTTAGTTTGCTAATGCTTGCACAATTTTTTCGATTTTCCCACTTTTTTCCAAAAAATTCCTTAAGCGAAATTATAAATTTAGCTATCATTTAATAGGTAGCTTAAGAATATTCCTTGACTTAAGGCTATATTTTATCTATTATCGGATGCGAATAGATTTATGAAAAAATATTACATATATGCTTTATTATTTTTTTTATTCCAGAGTTGTGTTTCACTGCCCCCTTTAAAAAGTGTAGATATTCCAGCGGAGACATCTGTTATATTAGAACCAATTGCCCAATTCGCCAATGATCTCATTAGTGAATCCTCAGGACTTATTAAGAGCCGCCAATATAGTAATGTTATCTGGACCCATAATGACTCCGGAGACATTGCCAGAATATTTGCCGTGCAGCTTGATGGTAGCGATAAATACCCACCTGGCACCGATATAAACCAGGGTATAAAGATTGACCATGCAGTTAACATAGACTGGGAAGATATTTCAATTGATGGTAACAATAATCTGATAATTGGTGACTGTGGAAATAACGACAATAGTCGTCAGGATCTCTGCATATATGTTGTACCGGAAGTTGATCCAGATCAGATCACAGTAGTAGAAGAGATTTTTAAGTATAATTTTAAATATCCAGACCAAAATGAGTTTCCTCCCCCTCTTAACAAGAGAAACTTTGATTGCGAAGCAATCTTTTTTACACAAGGCAAACTCTATCTACTCACGAAACACCTGGGCGATAAATATACTAAACTCTACCGCTTTAACAGCAAAACAAAATGAGTGTAATATTCCCGAGTTAATAGCTTTGTTTAATAGCGATGAACAAGTAACGTCAGCTGATGCTCTATTATCAGGCCAAGCCTTGGCAATTCTTACTTATACTGCCATTTGGGTATTTGAGGATTATACAGAAGATAATTTTTTTTATGGTACAGTTCTGTGGTTACCCATAGATGCCAAACAATGCGAAGCGATCTGCTTTTTAAACGATCAAGAACTACTCATTTCTAATGAACAGGGAGACCTTTTTAGAGTATCCAAAAACGATTTGATAAGATTAAAGTAATAATTAGTATATATACCAAGGGTGAAATCATGTACTACCCCTTTTTCACGGCGAAATTATCTTTTACTCTCTCTATAACCACGGTATTGCCTTCCTTTATCTCACCGGACAGAATCTATTTAGCTATGATATTCTGTGCTTAATATCAAAACTGGTTTGATCCTGTCCTATCATACAGCAGGTGACTTCGCTCGATTTCATCCTCACTGGCATGGAATACTATTAGAAGGCGGGTATGATGAAGAAGGCAGCTTTATTTATCTGCCAATATCCAATACAAAGCAAATGAGTAGATAATATGTAAAATAATCCAATCATGTAGCTATTTACACCTTTTTACATTTTTTTACCTTTTTATAACAACTCTAGTTTCAATTCATATCATAATCCTTAAATAGATAATTCATTCTACTTTAGGAGGTATATATGAAAGACAATACATCCAAGATAATAATCGCAGGTATGGTTTTATTGGGATTTATTTTCACCGTTTCATCCAAAGGTAATCAATCAGACGAGCCGCGGCTCATTTCCGTGGTAGGAGAAGCCGAGGTAAAGGTAGTGCCCGACCAGATTATCTTTTGTGTGGGAGCAGGCACATGGCACAAGTCGGTACAAAAAGCCAGAGAGGAAAATGACAGCATTGTAAAAAAGGTTAAACAGGTAGCTAAACAATTTAATATTGAACCCAAACACATAATGACGGATTACTTGAATGTGGTACCCGATTATGCCGACAGCTACAGTCATGGCACAAGGAATATTGAGGGATATAATGTATATAAAAGAATTTCAATTACCCTGACAAAGATCGATCAGTTTGAAGAATTATTATGCGAACTGCTGAAAACAGGGATCAATTATGTCTATCATATCCAGTTCCGCACCACAAAATTAAGCGAATTCAGGGAACAGGCTCGCTCCTTGGCATTAAATGCGGCACAACAAAAAGCACTTACAATGGCGCAGGGACTCGGACAAAGAGCAGGCCGTCCTCACGTTATAAGTGAATGGCAGCCCGAAAGAAATTGGCTGCACCGGGATAGTTATTTATTAACTAATGTTGCGGTAAACACAAACACCCAAGATACAGTGGATATGGCAACCATTGCACTGGGCCAGATTTCCATAAAAGAGACTGTGTCCGTAAGTTTTGAGTTGGATTAAATAGAAAGCAAGTGGTGATTCATATATGGAGATGACGACAGCCTTTTATATGAAGGATATTTCCCAACGCCCGATAATTCATTTCAATTCGTAAACGGCCAATACTCTGCAACTTCTTATTTAGTAGAAGGCAGCATACATTATTCTCCTGCGAATATGGGTATTTACATGGAGTTAAAAAAATCGTGGGCAAACGCCGGCGCTCGCTATGCGATTAATGAATATATATACATAAAATTTGAGGCCGCTATTAATAGATTAATTATTTCAAATGGCTATATTTGTTACAATAAACCGGATCTTTTTTTAAAAAATTCTCGGCTAAAGTCAATTATAATCTTTGATGCTGATACAAATGATAAATTAGTAGAATTTGAATTAAGTGATACGGCAGGGATACAGGTTATTGAATTTAATCAGGAAGTAGAAAATATCAAAATTAAAATAAGCGATATATATAAAGGAACGGCTTATAAAAATACGTGTATTAATTTTATTCTTGGGGAATATTTTATTGAATCGGGTCTGGGACCACAGGGAAGTGATGTGTATTAAATTGCAGACATGTTGATAAAAGTAACACTGTGCCGGACGCGAAGCGGCACCTTAAGCCCTACAAAAACCCCCACAGTCTTTTACCTGTTTTATAAGCGATCTAGAATTAAGATCCTAAAAACATACCTCCATTGAAGTTGATTGTCTATGGTCTTGATACTTTTTATAGGGTAGTATTGAACATGCATCTTTTATTAATAAACCCTAATCGCTATCATTTTCCTCCTGTTATTCCGCTTGGTCTTGAATATCTGGCCGGGGCCATGGAACAGTCCGGGCATGACTGCACTGTGCTTGACCTCTGTTTTTCTTCCGATCCGCAGAGCGAGATTGATGCTGCGATTATGAAAAGCAATCCCGGTGTCGCAGGGCTTACTATCCGCCAGATAGATACGGTACTCTATCAGAACAACGAGTTTTTTCTGGATCAGATAAGAGATTATGTCAGCTGCTGTAAGAAACACGGACTCAAAGTTATTCTGGGCGGCTCGGGATTCTCCATAATGCCGGAAGCCGTTTTGCAGTATACTGGAGCGGATTGGGGAGTTGTCGGTCCTGGAGAGAAAGCCCTGCCCCGTCTATTGGATGCTGTAGAGAAAGAGAAGCCTGTGGACAGTATATGGAACGGATTTGACATCCCGGATGGATTTTCCTTTCCCAGAAAAAAAGCAGTGGATTATACGCCGTACCTTGAAAAAGAGGGTATTGTAGGCTTTCGTACACAGATGGGATGTACGGAAAACTGTTTCTTCTGTGTTGAAGCTAGAAAGCGGCTGGTTTTTCATCCGCCGGAGGCCACGGGAAAAGAGCTCGCTGAATTAAAGGCTATGGGCTTTAATGATTTTCATTTGTGTGACAGTGAGTTCAATCAACAGCTTGAGCACTGTATTGCTGTGTGTAAAGCTATAGTGGAGCAGGCGGGCAGCATCAACTGGTCTCTTTACATGAAGCCCGAACCGTTTTCCGAAGAGCTTTTTAGCCGTTTAAAAGAATCAGGGGCCAAGTCTCTTACTTTAAGCCTGGATACTCCCTGTATGAGGACAGGTTCACTGTCACGACTTGAGCAGTTTTTCCGGCTGGCTTCCCTGTATCACATCAAGGTAGCCGTAGACCTTTCTGTAGGTGCTCCGGGAGAAGACCCTGCCCAGGCCAAAGCTGTCATTGATTTCCTTGATGACCAGCCTGTTGCTACCGTTGGTGTGAACTCTTATTATAGAATTTACCCGGGCACTCCGCTGTTTGAAACAGTCCGCAAAAACCATGCCCTGAAACAACATCTTATCAATTTTAAATCATATGATGAGTTTCTCTATCCTGTTTTTTTTAATCTGATTCCGGAAATTAAGCTGGCCGAGATTATAAACGGCAGGTCAAAATATCGTGTTGAGGGCCTGGAAAAAGCCACCAATTACCAAAGGCTTAAGACCGCTCCCGAACATGAGTGAAGAGAGAAATAATCCGCGGTGTATGCACAGCTTTTTTAAGAACTGGCTGTTGTATAAAAATCCTATGCTCCTTTGGCTATTCCACTCTTTTAATCTCAATCCGTAGTATAACCACATCCTCCAGAGGCTTATCCTGGTTCCCTGTGGCTGCATTTTCTATGGCATGCACTGTTTCCCTACCATGGACAACTTTTCCGAATACCGTATGTTTACCGTTGAGCCAGGAACAGCCTTCTTTCTTTGTTACAATAAAAAACTGGGATCCGTTTGTATTCGGACCGGAATTGGCCATACAGAGCGTAGCATAATCTACGGGATGAACAAGCTCCATGCCGTACCCCTTTTCCGTTATGCCGATTTTGTCTTTGAAATATTCTACGGTCTTATCTATGAGGGGTCGTACACTCTGTTCGTTAACAACGCGCTTGATTACAGCTTTAATATCCTTATCGGGTACATCACCGTTATGGGCCTGAGCATAAGGTACAATTATAAAGTTCCAGACCTGTATGGCTGTGGTTTCATCCCCAATTTTACCCTTTAGTTCTGATCCCTGCGTAAAGCATTCGTCTTCGAATTTGTAACCTGGTCCGCCTGTTCCGCTGCCTAAAGGACATCCGCCTTGAATCATAAAGTCTTTGATCACTCTATGAAATATGAGACCGTTATAGAAGGGCTTTTTAAGCTTTTGCCCGGTAGAAGGCTCTATCCACTCTTTTGTGCCCATTGCCAATCCTGTAAAATTTTCAACTGTTTTGGGTGTCTTTTTGTCGAACAGCTTTACTACAAATTCTCCTTTACTTGTATAAAAAAAGGCGTACAGGCCTTTTTCTTGCGGTGAATAAGAGCTGTCGCTTTTTTCTTTGTCTTGTTCCATCTTTTTATACTCCGAACCTTCTCCGCCGCAGGAGAGTGTAATTAATAGTAAAAATATAGAAAGAAAAGCAATAGTCTTTAGTAAATGCATAGTTTCCTCCACTAAATTTCTCCATACCCTATTCGACAAGGGGAATATTGTCAAGTGTTGATAAAAAAATCATGTTCAATATTAAAATTCGATAAAGCTAATAATATTAATGTGAGCTAACAGAAAGATTGAAAGATTATTTTTTATTTGACCTCTGATTTTAGAATAATTAGTTTACATTTTCCACTAAATACCGAGCAACGGAATCTGCATAGATATCTGCTTGTTCAAAACCAAGGGAATATAAATAGGCCAGTGACAAAGTTGCTTCAAAATAATTAATTGACTTGCTTTCCGGCGATTTTGCAATTTCATTCGCAGTTCTGGTGTTGCCTGTGCCATCGATTTTTCCGCTGTTTTTATCTATTCTTTGCTTTTCCCATTCATAGGCTAACTCTAATGATTTTATAATTTGTGTTTGCCTTTCGACCTCAAAAAAAACGGCGATATATATAGAATATAATAAAAAGCAGGTGACCATTTGGTAACTTGAATCCCAACCGCCTTCTTCTAGATAAAAACCACAATTGTCTTGATTGACAAAAACTTGTTTTAAATAGCTTTCGCCCTCTTTAAACAATTCATCATTATCCACTTTAAAGCCAACTTTTAGTAAAACCAATGCTACTGCTGCTTTGATATTTGTATTATGAATCGCTGGCTCACTAGCAGAGTGATCCTTTACCCACAATGCTATCTTATGAAACTTGCTGACAACATAATTAATTCTATCTACAAATTTGTCTGTCCACATACTTTTTTCTAAAAAGGTAAGTGCAGCACAGCTGAGTACAATAAAGCGTGCTTTATCTTTTGCGCTGCTACCTGTAAAAGTTCCGTTGTTGTTTTGATGGCTCAAAGCAAATTCTACAGTCTTTAAACATCTATTGGCCAGATCATAATCATTATTTCTTATGGCAACAATAGAGCCCAAATATGCTGCCTCTACTTGAATGGCGAGATTGGACCAGCTAACTTGATTCGTTCCCACAGCACCGTTAGAGTCAATATAAGAACTTTTGAAACGCATATCGGCAACTGTTCCTACAGCGTTTAAATAGAGAGTTTTTGCTAAAACTGAATCATGCATCGGTTCGTTATCTAATGCATCATTATTGGAACCATATAGACTTACAAGTATTGTAGAAATACAGATGAGGAGATAAATTTGAGTTTTATGGCTGAGCATTTTTTATCTATTTTTCACCTTAATATTCAATACCGCTTCTTTCTTCTAAACGGCCAGTAATCTCATAATATGTTTTCTCATGCTTCTTTAGCAAACGACATCGTCCCGAGACAAAGCTGAGATACTTGTAATCCTGTTCGCCCTAATGGGAGGTATTCCATTAATTAAAAAAAGCATATATATTTTACATTAAAGCGTCCAGTACTTAATTATAGGTATATTAAAAAACTACTTAAATGATTAAAAACGTACGGGTGTATAATCTGAAAAACATAAGTGTTGAAATACTACTGAAGCTTAAAGGGGTATAAGCATCTTAAAATGAGGGCCCTGATCATGTACAAGGTCGAGGTTTCCATCCAATTGGTTTTCTATTATGCTATATACGATTTGCATGCCCAGAGATGCGGTATTGCGCATGTCAAATCCTTTGCCCAAGCCTATACCGTTGTCCTGTACACTTAAGAACAATTTATTGTCTTTAGCACGGCAGCATATAACTTCTATTTTGGCAGATTTATTTTTATATTCCGGAGGAAAGGCATGCTTTAAAGAATTCGATACAAGTTCGTTTACCACAAGCCCGAGTGGAATGGCCTTTTCAAGTGGTATATAAATTTCCTCCGAATCTACCTTTGTAATTACAGTGTTATTAATTGAATAAGACATTTTAAGACTTTCTACAAGTTCTTGTAAATAATGTCTGAGATTGAGTCTTGTCAAATCCTTGCTTTTATAGAGGTGTTCATGAATTATAGACATGGACTTTATTCTATTTTGAATGGCTTTGAAGTGATGAGCCGTATCCTTATTGTGGGACTGGCGGCTTTGCAGATTCAAAAGACTATTTATTACCTGCATATTATTTTTTACTCTATGGTGTACTTCCTTAAGAAGAAGCTCCTTTTCCTTATTGGACGCGGATAGAGATTCAGCTTGTTGGGAAAGCTTTTCCACAAGTTTTACGCCTTTTAATGCGTTGCTCACCTGAATGGCCAGATTTTCATAAATTGGGCCTTCGATACTGCTGTGTTCCAGTATAAGAAAACCCAGTTTTTCAGTTTGAACAAACAGGGGCATAATAATAAGGCATTCTTTATTTTCTTGTACTTTGAAGCAGAGAGGTATAATAAACTTGGTTTCCATTTCCTCTTTACGTAGAAGATCATGACGGATTTTTCCCCATTCGAAGGCCTCTATGAAACGGCTGAATGCCGTGTCATTATCCTGGCGGGTGAATCCGGTTACATAAAAGCGCTTAATCCCCAAACTGGGAAGGGATGCAATTAAAACCTGCTTCAATTTGCCTATATCAAACGAGGTAATAAGGTCTTGGCCAATCCAGCTGACCTCTCTGAATAGGCGGTTGGCTTTTATGATGTATTCAGCCTCAATCTTATGCTCTGTTTTCCAAAGCGTTTCGACTGCCATAGTCCGCAAGTTAAGCAGTGTGATTATGTCCTTCTGTTCATGGAGAACAGACAGTAATTCATTAAACAGAATGGACAAAATATGGCACCAGCCGAAAATATCGATATTGTCCGGTTCCACATTGATGACCGTTTTTTCTAATGTGGTTAAAAACGGCTCCCCTTTTGATGTAATTAAGGATTTAAATAAGCTCTCTACTAAATGTGCAATCCAATTGTTCGAAGTATTGATGGAAGTTGTGTCAATGAAATACTCTTCTACTTTGTGTTTAACTTCTTGAATAAGCTTGTTTCGCATGCGCTTAAAGAGGTCAGGTGTTAAGTATGTTTTGTCTTTCGAAAAAGGCAGATAAAAATAGTATTTACTCTCATGATGACAGCCGCAGGAATGTCGGATGCGTAAATGTGTGGGAAGCATCTTTAGCTTCGAAAACTTTACACCCTTCAGCTGGTTAACAAGCATGGCGACGGCCTGGAGGCCCAGATTGGTAAAGGGCTGGTGCACGGTCGTTAATTGCGGTTTAATAAAGCGGCCCTGTCTGATATTATCAAAACCGGCCAGCGCTATGTCTTCGGGGACGCGAATTCCCCTTTTTAAAAGACCATGAAGCGCTCCAATGGCTGTCCAGTCGTTACATGTAACAACAGCATCGCATTGGATTTTACGCTGGTCAAATAAAAGGCTAACGGCTCTCTCTCCCGAGCCTGAAAAAAAAGTACCGGGTGCAACAAGCTCCGGATCCAGGCTGATGTTATGTTTTGCCAGGGCGTCAAGGTAACCGGCATAACGGGCTTGAGCTTCAGGATTTTCCAGAGGTCCTTGAAAAAAGGCTATGCGCTTGAAATTATGTTCCTCTACTAAATGGGACACCATATCGGCCACGCCTTTTTTATTATCGATAAGGACACTGGGACAATCTTCGATTTCCACACTGATACTGACATTGGGAAGAGCTTTGAAGGGCTCGTAGAAATGCTTAAACCTTTTCAGGGAAATATAGTTTCCTATTACAGCGGACATAATTATGACACCATCCAATTTTGAGGAAAGAACCAGGTCATAAGCATTATTACGCTGAATTGAGTTTTCAACAGGACAGGCTATGGCACCTCCGGTAAAACAGTAGAGGTTCAGATCAAGATCTTGAGCTGCTTTGACTACTCCAGCCCATATCTTCAACTGATATTCATCATAATAGAAATCAATTAAAAAACCGATACGCGGACGTTTTCCGGGCAATTAAATCTCCATAAAGGATTTGTTACTATCTAGTATATGCATTTAAATGTAAAAAAACAGTACTTTTGATTTCAGGAAATCTGCCCGTCGGATATTTACTAAAAAATTGGGCTTTTAATAAAAAAGCAATGCAGGCTCAAAGGGGTATACACATATTAAAGCAGGGACCCTGCTTATGGACAAGATTGATATCGCCGTCTAATTGATTTTCGATTATATTGTATACGATTTGCATTCCCAGAGATGTTGTATTGTGTATATCAAACTCCTCCGATAAACCGACACCATTATCGCTCACACTTAAAAAGAGCTTGGTATCGTTAAAGCGGCGGCAGGCAATCTCAATCTTGGCTGATTCTTTCTGCAATTTATAAGGGAAAGCGTGTTTCATAGAGTTTGATACCAGTTCATTGACCACAAGCCCCAGCGGAATAGCTTTCTCGAATGATATGTAAATATCCTCCGAATTAAGTTTTACACGTACAGTTGCATTAAAAGAATATGAAATCTTTAGGCTTTCAATTAATTCCTGTAAATATTGTTTGATATTGAGTTGTGAAAAATTTTTGCTTTTATAGAGATGCTCATGCAGTAAAGCCATGGATTTGATTCTATTTTGTACGGCTTTAAAGTGGATGGCCAGATTCTCATAAATAAGGCCTTGCAGGTTGCTGTGCTCTAGAATAAAAAATCCCAGGTTTTCCTGTTCTATGAATAAAGGGATAACAATAAGGCAGTCCCTTTTATCTTCTCTCTTGGTGCAGAGTGATAGTGTGGAGGTAGTTTTAAATTTATCTTTTTTTAACAGATCTTCACGAAATGATCCCTATTCATAGGCCTGCATAAAACGGCTGTTTGTTTGAGAATGTCTGCTCTCCACGTATTCGCTGATATAAAAACGGTTAATATCCATGTTGGAAAAAACCTTACTGATAACCTGTTTAAATTTCTTTGTACTAAATGTGGCTATCAGTTCTTGTCCGATCCAGCTTATATTTTTTAATATACGGTCGGATTCTGCTATGTAACCTGCCTTGCTTCTGATCTCTATTTCCCAGAGCATTTCTATAGCTCTGTTCCAGAGCTGCAGCAGTGCTAGTATATCTTTTGTCTGGGTTAGTATAGAAAGCGTTTCGTAGAAAAATGCATTAAGAATATGGCGCCAATCGAAAACATCTATGTTTTCCGGTTCAACCAGCATGATTGTCTCTTTAAGCGGTTTTAAAAACATTTCTTCGTCGGATTTCAACAATGCATCAAAAAAAACAGACACAAGACGTGTAATCCAATCATAACAAGTACTGCTCGAGTCAGCCTTAATAAGATAATCGTCAACGATTTTTTTAATTTTGTCAATAAGCGAATCCTTAATACCTTGTAAAAGCCGATGTGTTAAAGATCCTTTATTGGGAGGATCACCGGGAAGACAATAGTACTTGCTTTTATAATTACATCCGCAGGAACGCCTTATACGCAAATGCGTAGGTAATATCTTGGTAGTGGGGCATTCCAAACCCTTAATCTGGGCTATAAGCATGGCAGCCGCTTCGTATCCCAAATTCATGAGCGGCTGGTGTACGGTTGTTAATTGAGGTTTTATATAACGGCTCTCTTCAATATTATCAAAACCGGCCAGTGCCACATCTTGGGGAACCCTGATGCCCCTCCTGTTAAGAGCATTTAGTGCGTCTATGGCAGTGATGTCGTTATCTGCGATAATGGCATCGCAGTGAATTCTGCGTTCGTCAAAAAGAAGCCTTGCGGCACTCTCGCCGGAACCCAGGAAATGAAGACCGGGAGCAACCAGTTCAGGATCATAGGCAAGCTTATACGTGGAAAGGGCATTCACATACGCCGAATAGCGCTATTTGGCCTCAATATTTTCGGGAGGTCCCTTTATATAGGCTATACGTTTAAAATTGTGTTCCTCTACAAAATGAGTGACCATATCCGTGATGCCTTTCGTATTATCAAAAAGCAGGCTGGGGCTGCCTTGGATATCAATCCCGATGCTTAGATTGGGAATAACCTTAAAGCGTTTATAGAATTCATCAAATTTCTTTATGCAAATAAAATTGGCGATCACTGCCGACATGATAATAACACCGTCCAATCGGGAAGGAAGAACCAGGTCGAAGACAATATTACGTTGCACAGAGTTTCCAGAGGGATCTTCCAATTCACCACCCGGGAAGCAGTAGAGGTTTAAGTCCAAATCATAAGCGGTTTTGGTTACACCCTCCCAGATCTTCAACTGATATTTATCATATAAAAAATCGAAGAGTAAACCGATGCTTGGACGTTTATTAGGCACATATGTTTCCATTATAAAATTGTCTTAGTTTATATTATATATATTTACACAGCAAAAAACAGTGTTTTCTCTTGCATGAAAAACCGCCGGTATAAACGGCTTTATGTCGATGTGCAGGCTGTCTTCCGGATGATCGTTAGTAAGTGTTTTACAATTTTTTACAGAAATTTTACAGCCAATTATAACATTCATGCTATGCTTATATAATATGAGAAGAATAATTTTTGTTTTATTATTGTTTTTTTGTCCGGTCGTACTAAGTGCTCAAACAGGAGAAAAAGAATCCGGTAAATCCATTATAAATTATGTGTTCACAGCAGGGCGGCATGGTCATCAGCAGATATATATTGTAGATGAGCACTTAATAGTTCAGCGGTTGACAGATTATAAAGACGAACATAATTTTTTCAGAATCTCTGTTTCGCTCGATAAAAAAAAGTTGGCTTTTCAGGTTGTTATGCTTAATCAGCGTTTCTTAAAGATAATAGATATAAACTCTTTTTCCGAAATGAAACATATCGAACTATTGCACAATGTGGTTATTCATGAAGTGTCATGGTCCGCTGACGCTAAATATATCGCCGTTGTTTGCGGCTCCAAACTGCCGTATCAGCTGCTTATTATAGATACTTCATCATATAAAATAAGCACATTAACACACTTCGATAAATACAGTCCAAGGCTCACGTGGTCAATACAAGGACACAAATTATTATTTGTAAAGGATGGTATGGTGATGTTTACAGAACCATCTTCAGCCTTGTTCAGACAGCTAAATATCGATAACAGGTTTCCTGTGTGGGATGAGAATGGAGATGGTATTATTGTTTTCTCCAAGGATATTTATCATATTTCGCTAGATGGAACCATAACAATACTTTATGCAAATGTAATGGATCAAATGACTCCCCCATCTGATTGTCGAGGACCCTTTTTGTATCCGGGGATATATCTTGGTGTAAAATATTCGCTGGATCGAAAAAAATGTATTCTCTGCACTGACATTTCACCTCCGGAGGTAAGTAGTGTGTATCTTAGGATCTTCTTCATCAATATTGAAAAAAAATATACGATGTCTCTTTCAGATGTATTTAAAGTTGAAGGCAGCAAGAACCTTTTCGGCACAACAGCTTATAGATCCTGTGATTTTTCTCCGGATAGTATGAAGTTTGTTTGCGATTCTAATGGTGGGATTAATATCCTCGATATAGAAAGCGGCAATACTTTATTTATTGCAGAAGAGGATTATATCTTTTGGATGCCGCAATTTTCCGCCGATGGAAGATTTGTATTCTTTAAAGGGAATAAAAAAGGCAAGCCGGATACTGAGTTTACATATTATGTTACCGCCGGTGGTGGGGAAATAAAGCGTCTTGATTACTGATTATTAATAACTCACGGATTTACATGGATTAATTTATTAAAAATAATTAAGTTTCTTTTTTCATAAGAACACATATAATTTATCTCATAAGACATGAGAAATAAATTACATACCATTAATATTGTTTTCAGCACGCTTGGTTCTCTGCTGCTTATTCTCGGTGCGGCACTTCTGCTACCGCTTGTTGTGGTTTTTATATGCGGTGAAATACAGCAAGGCCTTAACACCTGGTATGCCTTTCTTATTCCTGCTGTCATAACGTCAGGCTGTGGGCTGCTGCTTTTTCTTATTTTTTCCAAAGGCAAACCGGATACCAAAGCATCAATGCTGATATGCAGTATAGCTTGGCTGGTCTTTTCCTGTTTAGGCGCTCTGCCCTTTGTCTTTGCCATAAAAGCGAGTTTTTTAGACGGTTTCTTCGAGACTATGAGCGGCTTTACTACCACAGGTATAACCATGTTTCAAGGACTGGATAATCTTCCTAAAAGCATTATTTTTTGGCGGGCACTTATCCAATGGATCGGGGGCTTGGGAATTCTTACCTTGTTTTTCGCGGTACTCTATCGCAAGGGCAGCGCGCATTTGCTCTTTAACGCAGAGAGCCATAAAATAGAAGCGGTTCGCCCAGTGCCCGGTTTGGCCAATACTATAAAGATTTTATGGTATATCTATACCGGATTTACGCTATGTATAATAATCTTGCTTGTGTTTGCCGGTATGAACTTTTTCGACAGTATCTGCCACAGTTTTACGGCACTGGCTACTGGAGGTT
>Ga0315549_1001472_pt1 | contig 24382 bp, 19 predicted proteins | sample SalMarSW160200MG_FD_203101 | JGI IMG/M metagenome (GOLD analysis project Ga0315549, IMG submission 203101) | Salt marsh sediment microbial communities from the Plum Island Ecosystem LTER, Massachusetts, United States - Salt Marsh Sediment SW1601-200 ... | reverse complement strand
TTTTCCGCCTGATATCTTCCACTAACTGTTCAAGATCCTGCTTAAGCGGTTGTGCTATGTCGAGGGCCAGATAAGGTGCAAGTTCTTGCTTTTGACTCGCTGTAAATTCCGGAATCTCTAAAAGCACAGCAGCCTGAGCCTGGTTTAAGCCGGAAACCGAGTAAGAACTATAACGGAATGGCTGTGAGTCTTGCGTAAGCGAAGTGGGTTCTATGGATAACGGCATGTAGGCCGTATAGCGCTCTGCGCTGATAGAAAAATATTGTACTTCAAAGGCTTTTCGAATTTCTTTATACCGGTCCTGTGTGGGCCACTCCCATGTCTGAATCAGGTGTCTGTATTTTAAACCATTGAGTTCGCTGTCTTCCAATGAGGTGTCTTGTGTGACAATAAATCCTTGCTTCGGATCAAACTCGCTCAGATAGCTTCCCGCAGCATAGAGGGGATCGGCTTTTGTGATTACCAGCATGGTAGCATACTGCTTATTTTTCTTTTTACTTATTGAGTTCCATCTTTCTTTGGGTACACCTTCCAGTCTGTTGCCGCCTTTTTGCTGCCTGCCATTTTTAGGTACACCTCCGTTTTCCGACAGATCTGCCTCTTCACCGAGCGGCTTTGACTCCGGTTCCTCGCCCAATTCGTTTAACACTACCCCGTGGGAGATAAAATCGGGTGGCAGGAACGCTACAATTAACAAAACAAGCATTATGCTTATTCCGACAAGGATTCCCAGCTCCTTGTGTCTCTTTTTAGCAAACTGTTCCGAAAAAGCAGTTAAATATATAATAAGTGCGTGTAAACAGAAGGCACAAACTGTCACAATCATAATAATTTGCGTAAAACCATGGCTAAGTTCTGCAATATCCTCCGATGCACGAGAGAAAGTGAGCAGTCGAAAATAAATAATACTGAAATAAAAAAGCTCAGGGATCGCAAATATTTTTGCCCGTCCTTTGGTTTTAAACAATAAAACGGTGGAGAGAAAGGCTAGCAATCCTCCTGCTGTAAAGAGGAGTGCCGAAATGCTTATCCCTGCTATAAATAAGGAGAACAGCCCGCTAAATATACCGGCAGATAGAAGCCAGCTTTTAAGAGATATGCGTGGAGGCGCCAGAAAATATGCAATGACCATCTCACCGGGAATTATAAGAAACCAAAAAAACCATCCCAATGTATCATAGGGGACAACAATTGCAGGATGAAATAACGGTAATATAATAATTGAAAAAAACACTAAAAGGCGGGCAAAAAATAGCGATGTGAGTTTTACTTCTCTTTTCATAATAATTTCGTAGTTATCTGCTTTTCATGTACACTCAAAGAATCTGTTTGCAGCAAAGCAACAGTTTTAAGCTGTTTTTCTCTGTGTAAGATCCAAAAGCCCGGCAGCGAAGAATTAAGCAGCGGTCGCAGCAACAGAAAGGTAGTATCCCGCACCTGTTTATCGGCAGTTTTTGGGGCGGGTCCTGCTGTAGTTCGACAAATCTGTATTCGCGATTGACTTAAATCCGCGACAAGCCTGTGTAATTGGGTGTCAAATGGAGTTGAAAAAATAAAGACCTCGCCCGGATGAGGAATAGGCGAATGGTTGTTGAAATTATGGTAGGCAAGAGTACTCAGGGATACACTCAGACGCTCAATGTCTTCCCCGGTTTCGATGATTATTTTATCCTGATTGGTTATGATTTCAAAGTTATAATCAGGATATGCCACTTTAACGGCTTTGATAAAAGAAAGCAGCCAGCCTTTTATAACATTAAGGTGTACAATAGACTCTATAGACTCCCGTTTTGGATTACGGAAGTTTCTGAAAAAAATCGTTAAGATACGAGTCTTTTCTTGGGTAATATGTGGGACTTTGGTAATAAGATGAGCAAGCCGCTCCGATGCTTTCCAATTTATATCGCGTAATTTATCTCCTGCCATATATTCCCGCTGGTAATAGCGCTCTTCACTTGTATCTTTTTTTCTGATGGTATCTTCCAGGCCATTCATAGTTAATAAGGGGGACTCTTCTCCCCACTGCATTAATGGAGGGCGAACAATAAGTGTTCTCCGCATTGTGTTTGTAAAACGTGCTTGGGAGAGACCAAAAATGTCCTTGATAAGCAAATAAGCGGACGCCTGGAAAGAACCACAGAGAGGGAAGTAGAGTGAGAGCTCCAGTTTTTCCGCATGCGCTGTGGAGAATTCCCTGTAAAATAAAAATGATTCCTTTGCTGCCACATAAAAACGCCCCTTCAAGCGGAAATGGAGACAAAAAAAAGGTAAAATCTTTAATCCTTCACAGTAAATAACATGTTGTTGATCTTCTACTCCTGCATAAAGTGCCTCCGTGCTGTCCCATTCGCAGGGCAGCTCTTTAGAGTTCACCGCCTGAATACGGGAGAGTAAAGCTGCGGTTAGCAAGAGGATAATGGCAGAAACAGCCAGTACAAAACTGTAAGGATTTAGATTTATAAAGGCATCTCCAAACAGCAACACGGTACATATCAACAGTACTGTACCCGTTATGGTAAATGGATAGAAAGAAAGAAATCGTTTCGCAAGTTGTAAAAAAATGTTATGCCTCTGCATCTCAGCCTTTGGGTTTGTTCAAAAAATGTTTACGGAAGGCATCTACGGGAATTGTTTTGACAATGTCTGTGAGCACCTTTGCGGATGATTGGGAAGGATCCTTCATAACCAGTCGATGGGCAACAGCGTTAATAAAGAGTTCTTGAACATAATCCATAGTTACGAAACTTTCCCCGCGAATCAATGCCAGAGCTCTGGCCAAGCGCGACACCTTTACCCCGGTACGGGGGCTGGCGCCCATAACGATTTCCGGGTGAACACGTGTTTTCTTAACACAGGCAACAATATAGTCAATAATATCCGGGTGTATTTCAATGTTATCGACTAGGGACTGCCATTCGAGCAGTTCATCTGAGTCCATTACCGGAGAGAAATCCTTCCATCCGTCGAGTCTTCCGTGCTGTTTGATGATTTCGGCTTCATCGGCCGCCCCGGGAAACCCGATTGATAATTGCAGCATAAACCTATCAAGTTGGGGGGCAGGCAACGGGAAAAGATGTGCACCCTTTAAATTCATAGTGGCAATAATAAAAAAAGGATCCGGCAAGGTATAGGTTTTACCTTCGATTGTTATTGTTTTCTCCTCCATAGCTTGAAAAAAACTTCCCTGGGTTTTAGGGGTAAGTAAATTTATTTCATCACAGAGTACAAAATGAGCAAAAAGTGGACCCTGCATAAAAATAAAGGCTTTACCGGAACTGTCAGGCCGGTTGTAACCCAAAATATCCTGGGGAAGAAGATCAACCGTACATTGAATTCGGCTGAAAGAGTCTACCTTTATCGTCTGCCCTTGGTGTTGTTTTGCCTTCCAGTTAATAGAACCTGCCAGTGCCCTGGCTAATGAGGTTTTTCCCACACCGTGCGAATCGGCGAGCAGCACATGACCCCCTGCTATTTTGGCTGCTAATAAATATTCAAGTTTAACGGTGTCAATATAAATTACTGATTTTATATTGTTGATAAGCTGGGAAATTTTTGTTTTTACTTGTACAGCTTTTGTACTGCTTAATATTCTAGTTTGTGGTGCCGGTCTATTCATATTAACTAATATAGATAGTTTTTAAAAAAAGGGCAAAAGAAATTTATTATACTTGAACTTAAAAGAGTTATTAGCCACAATGTAAGAGTGATCAGCGATTCTCATTTTGTACAATGTATGCTTGATAAGTCTTTAATTGCCATGATAAAGTGCTAATATAATCGTACAAAATGAGAATCGCCTGTGCCAATAGATTAAAAAGTCAATTCTCATTTGTTAAAATGAGAATTGCTGAAGAGTGGTGATACAAAAGACTATGATACGGAGAAATGTATGCAAAAGATGAAGTATCTCATAATGCTGACTCTGTTTTTTCTTCTTATAGCGTGCCCTGGTAGTGAAGAGAATCCCAAGCAAAAAGAGACAATAATCTATACGGGAAAAGCTCAACCTCGCTGGGTTAATGCAACCGCAGGTTTACGCATCAGAGATGAAGCCAATCTCGACGGCAATGTGATCGGTGCAATACCCTATGCTGAAAAAATAATGCTGCTTTATGAAGAAGAACAAATAGAGAGCATAGATAATAAAACAGGCAAATGGAGTAAAATACGCTGGCAGGAGAAAGAAGGTTGGGTGTTCGGCGGGTTTTTACAAAAAGAAGAGATTGTGATAACTGATATGGCAGAACCGAAAATGCAGCTTTCCGGTAGATATGATTTAGTTGACGATCCCTATCATGCTCAATATATAGATTTTAAAAATGATAGTACATGCATTTATATACTCAATTTCTGTCAAGGGTTCGGTGAAGTAGCCGGTACATATAAAATTGAAGAGGATTATGTGGTTATTCATGATATTGAATTAAGATGTAAAATACTTTCGCCATATGAACTGGAGATAGTTGAAAACGCGGAAGTTTTTTCCTGTTATAATTTGGAAAATGGAACTCGCTTGGTTAAGAACAAATAATCGGAAAACAAGTATATATCGCTCTTAATGTGCTAATGGGAAGAGTATGAAAAAAAAGGGTAGTCGCGTTAAAAAAATACCGACAGCTAAGGACTCTAAAGCTGCTGTGGGTACTGAAAGCAAAGAACAACCAGTTAAAACTGTTTTAATTGAAGTCGCCTGGGAAGTCTGCAACCAAATAGGAGGAATTTACACCGTTATCCGCTCAAAAATACCGGCTGTCATTGAACACTGGCAGGATAACTACTGTTTGGTGGGACCTTTTTTCCCGCATACAATGAGTGGAGAGTTTGAGGAAACAGAAGAACCGGACAGTCCTTTCTTTAAAGCCGTTGCTGATTTGAAAAAGCGTGGATTCGACGTACGTTTTGGGAGATGGTTGGTTACGGGAAGACCGCAGGTAGTCTTAATAAATCCGGTATCGCTTTTTAACCAATTGGCGGAAATTAAGGAATTGATGTGGAAGAAGCATGGTATTAACTGTTCTGCGGGAGGTGAGCTTCTTGAACATGCTATAACCTTCGGATTTATTCTTAAATCTTTTTTTCAAGCTTGCTGTGAAAATATACAAACAAAACATACCATTATCGCTCACTTTCATGAATGGCTAACAGCTGTCTGTATTCCCGAGCTGCGTCAAGAGCTCCTTCCTTTAGCCGTAGTGTTTACAACCCATGCTACTCTGCTCGGCCGCTATATAGCTCCGCATGATCCGGATTTTTACATTAAGCTTTCCACAATTGAGTGGCACAGCGAAGCACAGAAATATAATATTGAGGCTCAGGTGCAGATAGAAAGAGCAGCCAGTAAAGCTTGTCACTGTTTTACTACCGTAAGCCAAGTTACAACTCCCGAATGTCTTCATTTTCTGGGCAGAAAACCGGATTTTATTCTTCCCAATGGTTTGAATATTGAACGATTTGTGGCGCTGCATGAATTTCAAAATCTTCATCAGCAGTACAAGCAGATGATTCATCAGTTTGTTGTAGGCCATTTTTTCCCCAGTTACAGTTTTGATTTGGATAACACGCTGTATTTTTTTATTGCGGGCCGCTTTGAATACCGTAACAAAGGATTTGATCTTACACTTGAGGCGTTGAAACAGCTTAATCTACGGCTTAAAAAAGGTTCTCTTCCGGTTACAGTGGTGATGTTTTTTATCAGTAAACGTCCTTATCATACAATTAATCCCATTGTCCTCCACTCTCAGATTTTAACAGAGGAAATCCGTAATACCTGTAATTCAATTCTTGAGCAGATTGATAAGCGTTTGTTTTTTGCGGTAACGGAAAGTTCCGAGCAAAAACTTCCCCCGCTTAATGATTTTGTAGATGATTATTGGAAACTGCGTTTACGCCGTACTCTCTACTCGTGGAAAACCGAAAGGCTTCCGATTGTGGTGACTCACAATTTGCAGGATGATTCAAACGACGAGATACTTTCGTTTTTACGTTCTGCTCAGTTAGTCAATAAAATATCCGACAGGGTGAAGATCATCTACCATCCGGATTTTATATCCGCAGTTAATCCGCTTATCAGTATGGATTACGGACAGTTTGTGCGGGGCTGTCATCTGGGTATTTTCCCCAGCTTCTATGAACCGTGGGGTTATACTCCTATGGAGTGTGTTGCTAACGGAATACCAACCATTACTTCGGATTTATCCGGATTTGGTGATTATGTGCAGCGGAGTATACCTGATCATGAGGCGGATGGAATTTGGGTGGTTAAGCGACGTGGTAGAAGCTATAAAGAATCGGTTGAAGAACTTGCCTCGTATCTTTACACAATCTGTACACATACCCGAAGAGAACGCATTACCCTCAGAAACGCTGTTGAAGGACGATCATCACACTTTGATTGGCATAATCTTATAGGTAATTATCTTGAGGCTTATAATTATGCCAAAAAGGTCTTACATTCTGCCGGCTGATTTTAAATTTATATCCTGCCTTTTTTTTACTACTGCTACAGTTTGGAAAAGCGTATGCTTTGGACTATTTCTTCAATAATATCTTTGTACTCTTCTTTTGCTACCGGTGGGTGATAAATACAACCAATCACATATACCAAATCATTATCTATAAGCAAATAAAAAACCGCATCACAGTCATCGCCTTTTTCATAGAATTCCGCAACAAGCCATTGCCTTCCCTGCCACTCTATGTTCTTTATGGATTTTTCCTCAATTGTATCATTATTTCCCTTGAGTGCTTCCCAAACATCTAAATTAGATTGGGGTATTTTTTCTAAAGCCATATCAGCAACAGGTGAGATAAATAGGGCAATTCCTACGCCTTGTTCTTTGAAATCGAAAAAATCAGGTATGGATGAGAGGATTATCCCCAGTTCGATTTCTTGTATTGACCACTCTTTGGGGTAGGAAAGCGAAAACCCCAGTTCTTCATTTTTATAAACCGTAGACTCGCCTGCGGAAAGAGTAGCTGCTGTAAAACAGAGTGCAATGATGCATAGTAATAATTTATTAACATGGTATTTCATCATAGTACCTTTCATTTAAATTGTTTATAAGATAATATAGCACAATTTTTTAATAAAGCCATAAAATGCGACAATTATAATTCAACCGTATATATGTTGGTAAAAGATAATTTATTTGCTTATAAACGCGCGTTCTACAGCCCAGATACTTAAAGGGCGCATATAAATAGCTGCTCTATAATCCCCGTTCTTAATGTAGCTTTCCGGAGTTCGAAACCAATAACCCCGATTATACACTACATTGTAAATTCCCCAGGCGGTTCTCCATGCCTCTTCCTGCATTCCTCTATGAAGCATTAAAGCGGCCAGCGCGTATGTTGTTCCGGTCCACACTTCCTGTGATTGTTCACAGGAGGTATCTACCGTTCCGTCCGGACGCATACCGTTAACCGCTCCCATTGTACCATTTTCAAATCCCATTACATTATGCTTATATATTGTACGCAGTGCGGATTCTATATGCGCAGCATCGGTTATCGGATCGAGCCCTGTAACCTCGGCGTACCATTGTCCTGCTAACTGGTCGGCCATAATACTGTCATGGTAAATACTGCTGCTGTTATCAAAATTAAAATATGTTCCGTTCCAGAGGATCTCTTTAAATGCTTTTCGGCTCTCGGCAAGCCACCCAGTGTACAGCTTAACATTATCAGTATCACCTGTAAGACTGCCCATTTCAATAGCCGCTTCTAATGCCGCGATCCATAAACCGCCTGTATATGCGCTGTCGCCTGTCATGGTCCAGTTATCATAGGTTTGATCCGGCAGACCGGCATGATCGGGAAGATGGTTGCCGTTTCTATCGAATTTATGGAGATAATCCAGCGAAGCTATCACAGCAGGCCAGCAGTATTCAATCAGAGACCGGTCTTGCGTGAAACTATAGTCTCTATAAACCTGGAGTACGAATTTGCTGTTTAAATCTTTCCATATATTAATATCACGCCAGGAATAGGCGTTAATCATAAGCCAGGGATCTTCACCCGGTGATCCAAGATCATGAGGAATGGCACCACGGATTTTTCGGATGGCAGATTTTTTGGTAGATTCGACTGTGAACATTGTCTTGTCTTCAAATTGAACGGTGTCCGCAAAATCCCTTATTATACTTTTTTCGATTTCCGGCCACAGCATGGCCAGGGCAAATGAGGCATAAAAGTGAACGTCAAACGTGTTATAAAATGGATAATCGAAGGTTTCTAAATAGCAGAACTTTCCTATTACTTGCACAGCAGGACCGGTTTTAACCTGCCCGTTCTCCCATGCGGAGCCGCCGTCAGCAAGAAAGTATAATTCATTAAACAACGCGCATTTGAACCAATCCGGGCGCTCTGAACTGTTCAGTATGGGAGACTGCCATTCATCAATAGCTTCTTCCCATTGCGGATAATGCTCTAAGGCTTCAATCGCTATTTTATCCGCAGCCTGACCGCTTGTTCCATAAAAGCGCGTATAACGTTTATACCATTGTGTGCCGGAGTTGAATTCCATGATGGGAAAATCCCAGGCAAGGGTAAAAGTTATTTTTTTTGATTCATTGGGCCCCAGAGTTATTGTCACTACCAATGCAGCAGCGATCTGTTCTCCTGGTGCTGAGGGTTTATTATTATTTATGTTTTCCAACACGCCGTCATCTGCAAAATCATTCCAGAGATCTCTATCCTCTTTTGCGTCAAAACGAGTTCGGTAAGAAATAGTACTGCCCGGTTCCTGTTTTGTCATTATGGCAAAAGATCCGTCCCATTCATTATATGCGGAACTCCTTTTTTTTGTTAATACAATACCCCTATAGTTGGCCTCTTCAATAAACTTGTTATAGTTTCCGCCATCAATATCTTTATTCCATTCGAAGCCCACAAGATTCTGCCAAGAAAACATCACACTTGCGGTTACTTCTTGCTGCGAAGGATTTTTCATCTCCCATTCAAAAACAGCGACAGGATAGCTGGTCTCTTTATAATTATGTGGTATAAAAGGAGAAAATTGTTTTTGGACTAATTGTATGGGAAGTTTATTCCAATGATATACAAACCAGGATTTAGGATAGAGAGCATAATAAGTACCGGCTTGTGCGGGCATATCCCAGTTCCATGCGGAGAGGTCAAATGGTTTATATGGTGAAAGAACATGCGCCTGTTTTGTACTGCCATCATCCGTATAGAGAGAAAACTGACATGCGGGAACCGGTTTGTAGGTATGGGATCCGATATCCAAATGCCACCTTGAGAAATCACCCCGATAGGACCTCCCGATTGAACCTGCGCCGATTCCTCCCAGCGGTGCTCCCGCCCAGACCGGATCGTCAACAACATGCCAGGTGTAAGGTTTACCAGCTTCTTCACAAGAGATACCCATACTGCGTGCCCACGCTGCTTCCGGAACAGAGTGAGGTCGATCCACAGCAAGAGCTTGCATGTCGGTACACGTTGTTATCCCTTCCACCTCATCGTATTTGGATCCACAGGAATAAATAAATATTATTGATGCAATTAAACAAAATGATAGATACGGCAGCTTTCTCATATTTTTCTCCTTCAGCGCGTATCATAAAAGAGACAGCAATCGATGTCAAGTTTTTTTGCTAAAAAATTAGCAAAAAAACTTGACTTGTTAATAGGAAATGTTTTAGGGGGAAAATAACTTTTTTGACTTATATTTCACATGTACTTTTGATAACTTATGCTTTAATTATCCATAAATTCTGAAAAGTATATACTACTTATTATTTCATCTACGATTTCTGCGTATTCTTCTTGAGCCTGCGGCGGATTGAAGATGGATCCTACTATATAGACTGTGTTCTCGTGCAATAGCATATGAAAGTGCGCCTCTATATTGTCGTTAGTATCAACAAACTCCACATAAAGCCACTTGATTCCCTGCCATTCCTTGTAAGTTTTATGCAGCTCTTTAAATTCAGTTTCCGACTCTTTAAGCCTCTCCCATAACTCTTCCGTGGTTTGAGGTGCTTCATCTATTCCAAAACCATCGGGAGTATCTTTAAAAAAAGCTACTGCGGCCCCTTCTGCTCCGTGCTGGAATATATCGGCTTGTGAAGACACCATGAGATTATTGTCATACTCTTCTATTTCCCAATGCCCCGGATATGAGAATGACAATCCCCATTCTTCATTTTCATAATATCTAAATTCACTTGTTGCACCTTCTTCTTGGTCTACGAAGCGAAAAGAGTCCAATATTTCATCTATGGTCGGGTGGTACTCCGAACCTGCTTCTACCGGGGTATAACCATAAGCAATTATGTAGAGTGTTTCACCTCTGGTGCAGACATAAAATTCCGCTGCTATGTCTCGTTCTTTGTTATGGGATTCGGTATACCACCATATTTGATCGGCTAATTTAATTTGTTCAAATGGTTCGAAGTCAAACTCTTCTTCCACATCCAGCCATTCTCGGAGGGCCTGCTCTGGAGTAATGTCATGGTCGACGGTATAGCTATAGACGCCGAACATCACACCGCCGTCTTCATAGCTGTCGGTAAATTCGCTGGATGAAAATAATTGCAGCTCATCGTCATGTTCCTGTTTTTCCCAATCTGACGGATAGTTAAGGGAAAAGCCCTTTTCCATGCTCTCATAGAATTCCCATCCGTTTGCCGAAAGTGTGGCTAAAAAACTTACTCCAAATAATATACAAAATAAGAATGTTACAATTTTGTTTCCCATTGTTCTACCTTCCTTCTACTGTTAATTATAGCACGCTATACTTAATTTTATAATAATTTGTGATAATACTTTAGTATGAATCTGGATTTTTATTTTAAAGACAGCATGTTACATGATATATATTATGCATTATCAGCCCATAATAACTTCTACGTTGTATGTTTTAGCGCTTTCCGGTAGGGGCAGGATATTCGAATCCAATATTTTTCCGTCAAGAAAAATTTCTTTCACACCCCGACTGATACCCTTCGGATTTTTTACTTCAATATTATAAACTGCTCCTCTGAATCTACGCTTTATGGAAAACCCTTGCCAGTTTTTAGGGATACAGGGATCAATCCTTAGTCCGGTACATTCATGTCTGACTCCCAAGATGAATTTAGTAGCTGCTTGAAAGCACCATGAGGCAGTCCCGGACAGCCAGCTGTTTCTTCCCAATCCGAATTGGGGATGCTCATCCCCCAGGATATTTTGAGCATAGCAGTAGGGTTCTACTTCATATTCATGGATAATGTTGTTTTTGGCCGCAGGATTAATTTGATTATAATATTCAAACGCGTAATCACCTCGTGCTAAAATCGTCTCTGCGATCATGACCCACGGATTGGTATGCAAGAATATCCCCCCGTTTTCTTTTGTTCCGGGAAGATATGTGGAAATACCTCCAATACTTTTGGCATAGCCGTTATAACCCGGCCAGGACAGCTTTATCCCATTTCTAGTATTAAGATATTTTCTTACACTGTCCAGGGCTTTTCGTGCTTTATCTCCTTCTGCAAAACCGCTTATAACAGCCCAGGATTGAGCGTTGATAAAAATCTTTCCTTTTTCATTTTTATGTGATCCTAAGGGCTCTCCGTCATAATCGAAATAGCGGATAAACCATTCACCGTCCCACGCATGCCGGTTAACCAGAATTTTCATTTCAGCATAATACTCTTTAAACAGAGCAAGAGTTTCTTCATCTCCTTGATCGGCTAAGATTTCCATCAGTTCGTTGAGAGCATAACCGTACTGATGCGCAACAAAAACACTTTCTGCTCCGCTTCTTAGGTTTACCGTATCATTCCAGTCGGCATATCCTAATAAGGGCAGGCCGTGTTTGCCTACATTATCATGAGTAAATTGAATACCGCGTTTAAGGTGATCAAGTACAGAGGCAGTTTCCAGTGGTTTTTCATTTTTATCTTTTTCATAAAAAGGTATCTCTTTGTTTAAGAATTCAAAATCACCGGTTTCTTTTACATAGGCACATATTGCAAAAATAATCCAGAGATGGTCATCTCCGTAGTAGTTGGGTCTGTCTTCATCTTCTCGAGAATCTCCTTCATTGGCAATCATACTAAGCGGGTTGAACTGGTGCATAGCAGATCCGTCTCTTTTTTGAACTTGTAGGAGTTGTTCTATCAGTGATTTGGCTTCCTCCGGAGCTGCAGCCAATATTCCCATTACATCCTGCGAACTGTCTCTGAATCCCATACCCCTGGCGCCCAGTCCCAACTGATACAGGGAAAGATAGCGGGACCAGTTTTTAGTAATGTAACATTGGCGGGCGTTATGAACATTAATCATGGCATTCATATTATCATCCGGCGTACGTACCTTGATTGTATCAAGATATTCATTCCAGAAAGCCTGTAATGTGTTAAAAGCCAGCTCGACTTGCGACTCATCTTTATATTTTTCAATAAGAGCGATTGCCTTTTCTAAATTTTTTACTTGCCCTAACTGCGTTATGATGGTTTTTTCTTCACCCGGATTCAATACACCCAAATGATGCATTAAGGCTCCTATATTATCTCCTTGGTTGACCTCGGTGTTGCTTAGCTCTTTATGCTGCAGTGCTCCCGGCACCGTCCAGCTTCCGTAACCATTATTTCCCAAGAATTTAGCTCGATCGCTTTCGAATGAAGAAATTGGGAAGTTTGAGGTAAAGAAATTTTCCGCACGCTTCAAATTCATAAAAGCACACTGCTTAAGAATTTTAAAGCCGTTTCCCTTGTCGATAAGCCTGCTCAGCTGGGTTTGTGGTACCCAGTCGGCGTTATTAAACTGTTTTATGGCCTGAAAATGGGAGTATTCGACAACAGGAATAACATCGATCTCTTTGGCTTTTTTTGAGATATTTTTTATTATTATTTTTCTAATTACCTGAGTGCTTTTAAGCGGAATAAATACGGTTATCTCGCTTCTTATTCCGTAGAACTCGGAGACAAAAAGAGAATAGCCCAAACCTACCCGGCACTCATAAAAATCATAAACGTCCAAAGTTGGAGTATAATAAGGAGAAAAAATCCGGTATTTGTTATTTTCTTTGAAGCGGATATAACAGGTTTCTCCGTTCATGGCAGAAGCCGGGAGTTGAGGGATGTATTTTACAATCCTATTTTCTGCCGGATCACCTTTACAAATGACACCGCCGCCGTTCTGATCCACAAAGCCCCCGAACTTTAAGGTTCCGATATAGTTTATCCATTTGACCGGTGTTTTCGGCGTTGTGATAACGTATTGCTTTTTTTCATGATCGAAATATCCGTATTTCATAGTACAACCTCCACAAGGTGGGTTTCTCCGTCTCCTGCATAGGGAATAAGCGGCGATTCAAGGGTTTTTCCGTCAAGGCTAATACTTGTCACACCTTTATTCTTGCCGTAAGGATTTTTAATTGTAATTTCATACCAATCACCCCGAAAGTACCGCTTTACTTTGTATTCCTTCCACTCTTTTGGAATACAGGGATCAATTCGTATCCCATCATAATCGGGCTGTATGCCCAGAATATATTGTGCTATGGCCACGAAATTCCAGGCTGCGGTTCCTGTAAGCCAGCTGTTTTTTGCTTCACCATGTCTTTTGGCGTCTTTACCTGCTACCATTTGAGAATATACATAAGGCTCCGTGCGGTGAAGATCGCTCTCTTCCTGTAAATATGAAGGAGTGATCTTTTTATAATACTCAAAAGCCTCGTCTCCCCGTCCGATCAATGTTTCTCCGATCATAATCCAGGGATTGTTGTGGCAAAAAATACCGGCATTTTCTTTATAACCTTCCGGGTAACTGGATATCTCGCCCAAGTGCAGATAATACTTAGTATAGGCAGGCTGATTCAGCACAATTCCATACTTTGTGGACAAATGCTTTTTTACCGAATCCAAAGCCGTTTTGGGGAACTGCTCCTGCATACCAATAGCGGCCATTGAACAAATTCCTTGCGATTCAATAAAGATTTTACCTTCTTCATTCTCCTTGCTGCCGACTTTGTTGCTGTAATCATCATAAGCTCTTATGTACCACTCCCCGTCCCAGCCGTGAGTTTTCACGGTTTCTTCCATCTGCATAATGGCAGCCTCGGCCCTTTCGGCTTCTGTGGAGTCTCCTGTTCTTTTTGCTATTTCTACATATTCTTTACCGTAAAATACAAACAATCCCGCAATAAAAACGGATTCAGCCACTTTACCCTCTTTGTTTGTGCAGGTTTGGAAGGAATCATTGGGATTTTCAGAAAAACAGTTCAGATTCAGACAATCGTTCCAGTCCGCTCTGCCGATCAAGGGCAGTTTGTGAGGTCCGAGGTTTTCAATCACATGATTAAAAGAGTTGGTGAGATGCTCGAAGAGTGAGCCCGTGTTAGTTTCATCATTATCAAAAGGGACTTGAATTTTAAGAATATCCCAATCGCCGGTTTCTTTTATATAGGCCGAAACAGAGGCGATAAGCCACAACGGATCGTCATTAAAGTTGCTGCCTACAGCGTCATTGCCGCGTTTTGTCAGCGGCTGGTACTGGTGATAGCACCCCCCGTCTTGAAACTGAGTGGCAGCTACATCCAGAATTCTTTCTTTTGCCCTTTCGGGGATCTGGTGAACAAATCCCAGCAGGTCTTGATTGGTATCTCTAAAACCTAATCCGCGGCCGATTCCCGATTCAAAGAATGATGCGGCACGGCCAATATTATATGTAACCATACACTGATACTGATTCCATATATTCACCATTCTTGCCAATTTCTCATCAGCGTGATGCACTTGAAAATGGGAGAGCAGGTCAGTCCAGTATGTTTTTAAATCTAACAATCCCTTTTCCGTTTTTTCTACTGAATCGTAGCGGCTGATCATCTGCAAAGCTTGAGCTTTATTGATGATTTTTGGTTGTTCCCACTTCTTATCTTTTTCTGTTTCTACGTATCCCAATATGAAGACTATATCTTCCGATTTACCGGCAGCTAATTCTATCTCAAACATATGAGAAGCAATTGGTGACCAGCCGTCAGCCATTGAGTTGTTGGATTTACCTGATAAAACAACATCGGGTTCTCCAAAACCATTATATAAACCGAAGAAACTTTCCCTGTCGGTATCAAAACCATCCATGTTCCTGTTGCTAAAATAGAATGCATAATGATTGCGCCTTTCTCTGTATTCGGTTTTATGGTAAATTGTATTGTCTTTTACCTCGATCTCTCCGGTTGAAAAATTCCTTTGAAAATCGCTCCTGTCCTCCTGTGCGTTCCATAAACAGAATTCAAGGAAGCTGAACAGTTTTATTTTTTTCTTTTCACTACTTTTATTGCTAAGCCGGACTTTTTGAACTTCTCCGTTAAAATCCAAGGGCACAAAATAGAGTACCTGGGCTTCTACGTTGTTCTTCCGGCCCGTGATAGAGGTGTAGCCCAAACCGTGGCGGCACTCATATTTATCTAATGGAGTTTTTACCGGCTTCCATCCGGGAGACCAGACCGTTCCGTTATCGTTTAGATAAAAGTATTTACCGCCTGCGTCCATTGGAACATTATTGTAGCGATAGCGTGTGATTCTTCTATACAAGGCATCCTTATAAAAAGAATATCCGCCAGCTGTATTGGATATTAATGAAAAAAACTCCGTATTGCCGAGGTAATTGATCCAGGGCCAGGGTGTTTTGGCAGTTGTTATAACATATTCCTTTTTCTCATCATCAAAATATCCGTATTTCATCTTTTCCTCCTTACAATAGTATCTCCGGTATATAATGGTATGTGTTCATAACTATTATCATTTGGAACCTGAGAATCTTCTTTAAAAAACATTTTTAACAAATAATGGCAAGCTGCGCCATAGGCTACAGCATTATCTCCCATTGACGAAAAAAGAACTTCGCAGTTCACTAATTCCTGATAAGCGCTGTTGGCTATAATTGCTTTTTTAAATAATGTGCAGAGATCAACCGTACCGGACCTTAGAAAGCCTCCTAAAAAGATATGTTTTAAATTTAAGACATTTACGATAAAAGCGATATTATCCGCCAGTTCGACGGCAAATTGCTCATAAATTTCAGGGTTGTCCGGAATGAGTTTGATGTCTTCATTGGCAAGTGCGAATTGGCTTTTATTTCCCTGTCTCCAGAACACACTGCGAAACTCACCCGCGGAAAAATCTCTGCCATAATATACTGTGTTATTAAGTACCAGCCCCAGACCGACGGCGGTTCCTTGATAATTATCAAGAGAATTTATGCCTAAGCGCCATTCGGCTAAAAGGAAAAGAAAATCTTTTAACTGCTTGCTTCGATACCTCACGATTTCACCCCAGCAGCAGCAGTTGGCATCATTTTCTATTAACAGGGGCAGATGAATATCTGATTCCATTTCTTTTTTTAAATTGAAGGGATGAGATATTTTTAACGGTATGGATTCATATATCACACCCTGAAAAGGATTTATAATCCCTGCCATGCCACAGGAAATTCCTAAAAGCCGGATGCCCAGCTCGTTTTCTTTTTGTTGTGCTCGTAACACGAGCTTTGTTAAGGATTTTGTTATATTTGATTTTGCAGTCTTTTCCTGGATTACGATTTCATATAAAACATCTCCATTAAGATTGATACCTACCGCACGGCAAGATTCCTGATGGATTTCGCAACCCAGAATGTGACCATAATTTTCATTAACTTTAAGGTGTACCGGTTTCCTGCCTCCGGTCGGGCCTGCTTCTCCCTGCTCTACCTCCAGAACAAGATTTGAGTGAATAAGCTCAGCCATGCTTTTTGAGACGGTCGACTTATTAAGTTCGAGTTGTTTCGCCAGATCTATCCGACTTATCATAGGATTAATCCATAAGGCCTTTAAGAGACGGTTGGTATTACTGCTCATTTCCGGCGGATAATGCATGTGACCTCTTAGTTGGTTGGTTTACCGTATCAACTTACATGTAAAAACTTGTAGTGTCAATGGGATTTATAGGTTTCATTTAATTTTTAATAAACCAATGCATTAAACTCTGATTTTTCATTAGTATAATTCTTGAAATAAAATAGGAATTATGCCATTAATTTTATTCAGAAGAAAATGATTGAGTTTTTATTTGATATATATCTGTTTATATTTTTAATAGTTGAGCTTCTTGCAAAAATATTATTTTTGCAAGAAGCTCTTAAAATGGAAATTGCTAACTTATTATGGTATAAAGAATAAGTATTTTACTAGCTTAATATATTTTGAGTTTTTCAATTTCCTCAGTTAAATATTCTTTTTTCAAAGACCGAGAGTAGTAAACAGAATAAAAAAAACATTTAAACACACAAAGAAAGTCTTTAATCTGAATTATATAAAAAACAATGAACAAAAAGATACATTAATCAGAGGAAATATTGACGGGTATGAGCTTTCTGCAAAACTCATAAAAAGCCCTTCTAATTATTGCTATCATATAATAATGAGTTCAGATTTAATTTTTCCATATTTATTAGTAATCACAAGACAAAGTCTCCCTGATATAAAGCATTTAATAAATATAAAAGACCCTTCTCGTTTAGTACATCTTTATATATATGGCTCTGATAAAGCTGCTGTAACCGGACTCCTTGATTATAATACCAGAGAGCGGATAGATTCATTAAATAATTTCTGTTTAGATTTTAATTTGGAGGAGGATAAGATTTCGTTATTATCTTATAAGAGAATTAGTGAATTATTAATAGATCAGTTACAAAGTAAATTCTCAGAAATCAGACAGACAGCAATAGAAGCACTCACTACCTGTGGTAAAAAAAAGCGCAATTGGGCCTCTCCATAAAATTATAAATGATCCTGAGATTCCAGATTACTTAAAAAATAAAGCAGAATATGCAATATCGAAGATAAAGTCGAGTGTTGGTGACACTGATGAAGGTTGGCTTTCTGTTGCTGTACCGTTTCCCGCTGGGGGCGCTTTGTCGCTAAAAGAAAATACACCGGAAGGAAGCCTCAGTATTTCTGATACTGATACTACACAAGACGAGGTGAGTAATGAGTAAATGGGCGATTGATATCGGAACTACAAACAGTGCGATTGCCCGCTGGAACTCACATGATCAAATACCCGAAATGATTCATCTACCGGGGATCTGTCGTAAGCCTTACCTTATAAAGGAAAGCAGTAGACAGCTCTGAGCCGTACAGGGCACAACTTAAGATTATAGCATCACATTTGGGGATTAAGCGGTTTAAAGTAATTGACGAACCTGTTGCTGCGGTAATCGGATACGGACTGCGTATTGATGAACCCAAATTTGTTCTTGTCATTGATTTTGGCGGAGGTACACTGGATATTGCTCTCGTTAAGGTTGAAGAGAAGATCTCTGAAAAAGGACGCTGTAAAATCATTGCCAAACAAGGAGCACCTATAGGAGGCAGTCTGGTAGATGCCTGGATAGTAAAAGAGGTTTGTACGCAGCTTTCTTATAATATACAAAAGCATTCCACTGATCCCAATATTCTGTGGTGGTATAGAGCCATGTTGGAAGAGGCATGTAGAGTAAAAGAGAGCCTGTTTGTTAAACCTGTAGAGACCTTTTATATGTGTCCTCCAAGAGAATTCATACGCTTTGAGGCACGGCTTGCAATGAGCAAAGAAAAGCTGGAAAAACCTGTAGATTTTTCAAGAGAAGAGCTTATTGCGCTTTTGGATAAAAATGGACTGTATAGTGAGCTCGAAAAAATGATTACGAGTGTTTTGGAAAAAGGTTATAAAAAGGGGATATCGGAGACAAAGATTCAGGAGGTATTAATGGTAGGCGGTTCAACACTGCTTTCTGAAGTATATCCTCTTCTAGAAAAGCGATTTGGCAGAGACAAAATCCGGGCCTGGCAGCCTTTTGATGCTGTGGCCTACGGAGCATGTGCGTTCGCGGCCGAACATCTTACTGAATCGGATTTCATTGTACATGATTATGCATTTGTTACTTATAATAAAAAGACACATAAAGTGGAATATAACATAATAGTACCGCGCGGTACGCCTTTTCCGACTAAAGATGATTTCTGGAGACGGCAGCTAACCCCTACCTGCTCATTAGGGCTTCCTGAAAAATATTTTAAACTGGAAATCTGTGAAATAGGTAAAAAGCATTCCATGGAACAGGAGTTTGTGTGGGATCATATGGGGCAGCTGTACACTTTTAAAAAAGATAATGATGACCAGCTACTCATCATTCCCCTTAATAAAGAAAATCCCACATTAGGGTATCTTAATCCGACCCATGAGCCTTCGGATAATTCAGCCCGCCTGGATATTTCCTTTATGGTGGATGAAAACCGCTGGCTGTGTGTTACGGTGTATGACATAAAAATAAAAAAATATCTTAACCAGAATACACCTGTGTTAAGGTTGAAATAGGTTAGGCAACTACCTGTTTATTTCCCCTGCTTGAAAATGAAAAGTAAAAAAATACACACCTTTTTTCCGATAATAAGGTAATATAAAGAGTCAGCATGAGAGGCTGAGTTAAGGGTAATTAGTCAGATGAAATATATATATATATTATTATGTGTGATAATAATGATCCTTCTATTTGCATGTAAAACACATCATATTGCTGATGAACAATTTTTTATATCCAAAGCAAACAGTGTAATTTTGGGGAGTGAAGAGTATTTCGGAAGAAAATATGAATTATGGATTCCAACGGAAAATGATATACAAGAAGCATTACACGCGATCTTCTCGTTTTTAAAAGATTTTGAAAGTAATAATAAATTAACAGTATATTTTAGAGCGGAATTAAGAAAAATAATAATGAACTTAAACAGCTATCGGGTACAGTTTGTGGGTATAGTTTTTAATGACAGGCGATATATACATTGTAATTTTGTTCATATGAATAGCAGTTTCAAAGATTGGAAAGAAAAGTTGATTATTGCCGTAGCCGGTGGTTTCTGGTATTGGTATATCAATTATGATGCGGAATTGAAGAAAGTAATTCAAATATATATAAACGGTTGTACATAAAGTAACATTGCCAAAATATGAAAAAGCAGTTGAAGGCTTTCAACACCCTCCTTTCTCCTTTAAAACCGGACATCACGGACTCACACCCAACCAAACGGGAATTTCGCGCCACCGTACTTTTTCGTTTTTTTTTGATTATTATTATTTATTTCGTTGTGGATGTGCGTGAGAATATTCCCGAATGGATGTACTTGGCTTTTAAGAATATAGCCTACCCGCTGTTTGTATATAATGGACTGCTTTTTATTTTTTATAAAAAGATACATAAACTCCTTTCTAAAATACCGCTTCTTATAATTATTGATTTGTTTATAAGCATAGGATTAATGCTCATCGGTGCGGGCTGGCGTAATTCTTATTTCGGATACACGCTTACCACAATTATCCTTTTTACTATATTTACAAAGTCTAAGGGAGCGTGGTTTTCAACGATCATGCTTGTGCTTGTGAGCCTGATTAAAGAACCCTCTGCGGCGGGCGAGGATATGGTTTCATTCAGTGTCTCCAATATGGATATGCGCCTGGGAGCTGCTTCTGCCTATATTATTGCCGGTATTATTATCGGGTATTTTCGCTATCTATTGGATAAAATCAGGAAACTATCACAGGAACGCATAGCAGAAACACGTAAGAGTGCGGCCATAGAACAGAAGATGAAACTGGCCCTTGATCTTCACGATAATATCAAATCAAAGATAAACGCTATCGTGCTTGTTTATAATCCTCTTCTAAAACGCCTTTTCAAACAAGAATCCACAGAGCAGGAAGATTTGCTGCGTTTGTGGAAATGGCTATATTATTTACAAAGTGAAACCATGCGTTTTTTTATTTCTCTCAAATCCGAGCACTCCGTAGACAATTCAACTTTTAATCTTGTAGATCTGGTGAGGGAAGAGATTTCACTTTTTTCCGAGATTACCCGGTTTTCATGGAGCCTTGAGCTGGAAATACAGGAAGTATTACTTCCTGTTAAGATGAAGCAGAGTCTTTTGCAATTTATTAGTGAAGGTATGTTAAATGCCTGGAAGCATTCGGGAGTAAAACAAGGAGTAATACACTTAGAAAAACATACTGATAATACTATCTCGCTGTCAATTGCAGAAAAAGGCAAAGGATTTACCTTAACTGACAGTTTACTTTCGTGTTATTCAGGTATTCACAGTCTTCATATCAGAGCTGAAGAAGTAAACGGCCGTTTGGAAATAGAAACTGCTCCGGGTGTCGGATGTAGACTTACGCTCAACATCCCTGTCTATGCAGATTGAGTATTATTTACTATAGTATGTATGAATAATTGCTCATGCAGAAAAAATTGCTTCATCATATAATAAAGAAAGGGAATAGTGCTCAGTAAGAGTGTGGTATGAAAGATAAGATTAGTGTGTTTATTATTGAAGACGAATGGATGTGGAGTGAAGCAATTATATCTGTGCTAAAAAAGAAAAGCAATATAATGCTTTTGGGTGAAGCAAAAAGCGCGGAAGCCGGTCTTTTAAAGATTAAAGAGCTCCAACCGGATATTGTGTTAATGGATATCCGACTTAAAGGTGCATTAAGCGGAATCCAGGCTACGGCAGAGGTTACGCGCATAACAAAAAAAACCAAAGTAATTGTTTTTACAATAGATCCTGACGAAGAGCATCTTTATGCTGCTATTAAGGCAGGTGCAGCGGGTTACCTCCTAAAGAAAGAAGTAAACGATCCGGAGATACTCATTAAGGCTATTTCGGAGGTATACCGGGGACAGGCTTTTATTACCCCGACGGTTACCACGCGGGTGCTGAATATGATTCGTGATTTAAACAAGCATAATGATCTTTATAAACTAACAAACAGAGAAAAAGAGATATTAAAGTATATCAGTGAAGGCCAAACCAATAAAGAGGTCGCCTATACTCTGAGCATTCATGAACGAACAGTTGCCAATCATATAAGCAATATTTTTCGTAAGCTTGATGTAAGCAACAGGGTGGAAGCAATAAAAAAGGCACGTGAACAAAGGCTTCTTTAGTTTGTGATGGATCTTCTTCATTTTTATGCTTTTAATTTAGGAATAAATTACTATAAAAAATATGACTATTTACTCATGAAAAAGCAATCCGGCAGGGGTATAATAGAGAATAACATAAAGTATAAATTGACCATTTATGATAATTATTACAACAAAGTCGTAGTCAATTGTGAGTTTACATGTGAGGATTTGAATAATGATGGTCTTATAGATATTAATGAGTTGATAGAGTTTAAGGAATCAGTTCCTCATTTATTCCGTAAATTGGATAAAAGCCAAACTGATGGCTGGCGTTCTGAGGTGGATGTTAAGAATATGCCGGAGATTATAAATAGAATTCAAGATATAGACTTGTTTCGCTTCAACATAGATGAGTATAAAAAGGGAAATGTCATTATTAAATATAAAACCAATACAAAAGAAGACCTAGTTGTTGGAAATTACTTGTTTATGCGATTGGTGAATATTGAAAACAACGGAGAGGAAATAACAGTTTTAAGTTGGGTGAGTGATGAAACACGGGGTTTGGAAATGATTGAACTGAATCCTGAAAATCTTACCTTAAAAATAGATAGGCTTTAGATTTTATTATAAAAGGTGGAGAAAATAATGCAAAAGTTTTTATATTTTATTTTTAAAGTTATTATAATTCTGCTGGCGTTGCTGTTCACTGCCTGCCCTTCTCCTACTGATCCTGTGACAATGAATAACCATGCGATTTGACTCGGATAAAATTCTGATCGAAGAAATTGCCGATGGTAATTTGCAAATTTCCTTTGTTGATCAAGTTGACGGAGAGGTCACAGTCACGACCACTGTAGATGGCACAGATAAAACAGTCTGGGAAAATTCAACATTTACAGCCCGACTAGACATTACTGCTGCAGAGCATGTTATTTTATATGAACCTGATACTACCCTTAACCCGAACGGAAGCAGAGTCTATCACGTCCAACCAGAAGATAAAACAGCAATAGAATTTCTTGAGGGAGGTGTCCTATACAAATATCACTTCTATTTTGCTGACACAGACGGTGATGTTATCTATCAGGCAGAGATTTTAGATATTACCAGCCATACACCTACGGTGCTGTTCACCTACCCAGGAGGCACACCTCTGGGTCCTGTAGAACCAGTACAAGTTGATTATCATAATGATACGAGCAGGACGTTGACCTTCGAGAACACCCATGGTGCAGGTCTTGATGATCTTTCAGTTCAGACACCGGTCTTATATCAAGACATAGAACGGGTTCTTTTCAGGCAAGGAAATCTTGCAGTATATAAAACCACGGATGGCGACTTCATGGTGAATGTGTTTAATGATGCCGGTACGTTGATTTATGAAAACATGGTAACGCCCATAGAATCCGGTGGCCCCATTAATCTACCTATGCCAGGAGCCCCGGCAGGCATGTCTTTGGATTTGATCGAAAGCAAGAGCATAAGGCTGACCGAACCCTTTGGCGCAGATACCCATGCTTGGGCAGTTTCTGAAGCAGGTGTGGCTATTGAAGATACGCGTTTTTCAGGATCTTATATGTATGCTGTTCACTTCACGGCGTATAATACAGGAGAAAGCGATTATATAGCAGATATTGTTGAAGAACCGCCGGGCGTGTGGAAGGCTGTATTTCGAGTACTCGGTATTGAAGAACCTGTTGAGTATCACTCTGGCTTTGGCACTCCACCAACCTACATTATTAACAATTTTGATAATGCCGCAGGACAAGGATACGTGGAATTTAAGGCTGTTTCTGTAACCGATGATAGTGTCAGAAGTGTAAATGCAACATATAATATAGATTAATCTGAATCTGTAAAATTCGGATTTCTACAAAACTTTGTTTATAGGAGGAAATATGATTTTATTAAAAAAAGCATTCACCACATTTTTATCTTTTATTATTCTTTTTATGTGTGGAATTTTTATTTTTTCGGAAGATAGTGACTGCCGTGGAATCAATGCCATTGTGGCTGGTGGGAGATTTTGGGATGCATTTGATGGCAAGCTCCCTGTAATCGACAACGCTGCTCATTGGTTTTTAGGGGATTCTAAACTGGATTTAAGTAATTCTGAAGAAAAGATTCCTCCAGGAGGGAAATTAGTAGAAGGAAATTTTAAGGTCTCTTCACAAAAAAAGGATTCGGAAGTTCTGAATTTTTCAAAATTCGGTCCTGCTGACGCTAAGAATGTCCATAAGGCCTCTGGAACTTTTTACGAGGTTCTGATTTACTTGCACAATTCGTGCAGTACCAGGATTAGAACTGTCTTGAGCAAGGAAGACAATAAGACACTGGATGTTAAGCTTGTATTGGACAATAAAACGGCTTTATCCCCAATAGCATTTAGGATACCGGGATTTGATGCGATAGATGAAAAAAGTCTGTTTACATCATTTGAAGGCAG
>Ga0315549_1001470_pt1 | contig 24390 bp, 20 predicted proteins | sample SalMarSW160200MG_FD_203101 | JGI IMG/M metagenome (GOLD analysis project Ga0315549, IMG submission 203101) | Salt marsh sediment microbial communities from the Plum Island Ecosystem LTER, Massachusetts, United States - Salt Marsh Sediment SW1601-200 ... | reverse complement strand
TGGGTTTTGGTAGGAGCAACCACAGTTTTTCTGCTTGTGGTAATCTCCGACATCACTGGCTATATCCATCAATTGATGCCCCGACCCAAATTACAGCAGGAAGCTTTGCTGAAGTTTTTTGTGGCGAAAACGTGGCCTGAATATCTTTTCAGGATTTTTGCCGCTGGCGCTTTGGCTGGATTTTGTGAGGAGTTTGCCTTTAGAGGATTTCTGCAGTCGATCTTTTCCAAAAGACTGGGAGGGATGAAGGGATTTGTTCTCACTGCATTTTTATTTGCCCTGATGCATCTGGATCCCTGGAATTTTGCAGGGATTTTTCTTCTGGGGTTGTTTTTAGGATATTTGGTTTATCTGACCAACAATCTTTGGGTTGCCATCTTCGTTCATTTTCTTTCCAACAGCATCTCTTTCTCCATAGGTTTCTTTTCACCGGACGTCGGTTCGGATTTTGGCTTTACGTTTCCCCCATATATAACCTTGCTTTTCACATTTCTATTTATCATAAGCTTAGATCTTATCCGAAAAGTTTACAAAAGAGCCCCATCTCCAAAAGTTTTCCCTGGATGAAGCACGCTTAAGTAACACCTTTTCTGTATAGGGACAAAATTCTGGGATGATTTACCCCATTCGAGTCTACACTAACAACTTTAGTCCATCCTCAATCATATTTGGTTATGGTATGCTTTTCACAAAGCGCAGCCGCTCTGTGGAGCGGTTTCACCCTTATAGAGATAGCTGATCAGGTAAAGCACGTCGCCCAGGTCGATCACGCAGTCTCCGTTTACGTCTCCTTGGTTAAGAGGATCGGGTGGATATCCGTCTTTGTAGAGGTAGTTGATCAAAGCAAGTATATCTCCCAAATCCACCACACCGTCTCCATTTACATCACCTGATACTGGTGGAAGGATATGGAACTCTGTTGGTACAAACTAGGGGATAAACGGGAGGCCCAGGGTATCGTATAGAGACAAATACAGCCATCCAAACATACTGGTGGAGTCGATTGACACAAAACCTGTATCCAAAACGGAGAAATACAGATACAAAAAGTCTCCATCTCCAGGAGGTATAAAGGGATCTTCCCCTATCCCCGACCCAACTACCCATTTTTCGTCATTACTAAAGTAGACATTAGAACTCATGAAGTATTCGGGACGTTCACCCACAAACTTGCCCGAATCGCATGAGAGCGGCCCGGTCCATCCAAGTGGTATATTAATCTTGCTAACAGATTCATCATTGAATAGCAACACCGGCACAAAAGCTGTGCCCTGGTACGGAGGACCAGTTACGTCAACGATCCACTCACCAAATCTAACGGTATCCGGCTCGCCCGGATCATATTGCGAGAAACTCTCGCTTGCGGGGAAGATACAGAGTAGCATCAAAGACACTGCCCAAAGCAAATAACGAGTCTTCATCTTCTCCTCCTTATTAAAAAAAGAGTGATTAGATTCCATTCTAATCTAAATAGATATCTAATTATGTCAGTTACACTTTTAGTATAAATCATCTCCCCAAATTTGGTAATAGAAAATTGCATTTTTCTACCTTTTGGGTAATGTTTGAATTTGTGTATAAATTTGTTAAACTCACAGAAGGTGTTCCTTCCCAATAGTTTTTATGCTATCACTTGTTCCATTTGTGGTTCTATGGTTCGATTAGTTTGTTCAGGGGTGGAGAAGTATTGAGCGATAGGAACAATTCTTTCGGTTCTCTTCTCCCACTTCTTATTAAAATAGAAAAACAAACTTAGAACTATTCTTTTACAGCTTTTAGTGTTCTGGAAGTATCCCATCACTTTCAGACGCCGCCTCACCTCTCCAAAGCTCCGCTCAATGACATTGGTAGTCCGTATGACTTTATGAAACTCTGGGGAGAACTCAAAGAAAGGGATAAGCTTATCAAAATCTTTTTCTAAACACTCCACCGCCTTAGGTATGAGGTGTATCCAGCGTGCTTTCCATTGGCGGAAGAGCTTGGCGGCCATACCCGATGTCTGAGCATACATGATCTTGGCTGCTTCTTGGGTGCAACTCTCCCGGTATCTTTTGGGACAATACTTGGCTATGTTACGAAGTTTATGTACCCAACAGAGTTGATGGGGAACCAAAGGATAAACCTCGTCTATGGCTGACCACAAGCCAGGACAACCATCCATTATGATCAACTCCAGATTATGTCCCGCCAAACCTCTCACCTTCAAGTTCTCCAGAAAGGAACGCCAGGTGCCAACTCGTATGAGTGCATACGCATCCCCTCATGGTGAGCTACACGAAAACCAATCAAACTACGACTACCATCCCGACGAATACCATAAGCTACTAACACCTTATAACGCTTAACCTTCAACTCTAACCTGATCTTAACCCCTAAAGCATCTAAGAACAAAAAAGCAAAATCATCATCAATGGGGGTATTCTCAAAGGATTTAACCTCGGAATCTAAAGACTTGGTAACTTGAGAAACATAACTGGCCGACACTCCTTCCCCACATAGACAGTCCAAGACGTTACGAACCTTGCGAGTGGAAACCCCTCTTGAAAACATGGCCTTGATCCCTTCATCCACAACCCCATGAACCCGCTTATACCGCTCAAAACATTCCGGCACATAGTCCCCTGCTCTATCCCGAGGCACATCCAGTCGAAGCAAACCCACCAAGGTCAATAAATCACGCTCCCGATAACCATTCCGAGATCCACTCCGAACAGGGGTCCGCTCATAGCGAAGAGCAGATATATGCTCATACATATCCAGGGCCATAGTCCTCTCAAATGCCTGCTTCACCAAATACCTACACCCCTCGTTAAAATGCATCTGAAACATCCTCTTGACTTCAGCTAAATCAATCACTAAATTATGCTTCAAGAAGTCCAGTTGTTTCATCGACATAAGGTGTCTCCTTTCCTTTTAAAGTTTCTTCTTCAATCTAGGAAGGATACACCTTTTGTCTTTCTAAACCAAATCTAATTTTACACACTAATATTTACATCACCCGAAATCAAAAAACTTAATTTTTTTCTTGACAAGAAAGGGGAGGGGCTTTTATATTAAGTGTCAGCAGGTGTGAGCAAGATTAGGAATTCAATTTAATTAACCTCGATCTCTTGTGGATTGCTCGCATGGAAGCAGGGGGTGGGACCAAAGAGTTTATTGTCTCGCCTATTATTTATAAGAGTCGGGCAAATCTAAGGTTTCTTGGAAAAAGAGGAATATACTCTCCCAGGGATGGAAGAATTTCTCTTCTGTATTTTTAATTCCGTTTTCTGTTAAGGGGTGAGGTGTAGCCATTAATTTATACAAACTTACCCTTTTTTATCTCATTTTCAAGGAAAGGAGGTGATGAAGAAAGAAGGGACAATTTAGCATTAAGGCAGTTTAATTTCAAGAGAAGGAGGTGATAACTCACAAGATTTGCATTGAATTCGAGAATGAGGATGAGATTATGAAAGGGGGCAGGTTAGTGTTTAGTCGAAATTGAAGGCTAACTTTTCCGCCAAAGGCGGATCTGTCTATGACAGATAACCTGAGTCCCGCCTGAGGGGGGACTCATAGGAGGAAATGATGAAAAAGATTGCCTTATTCTTGGTTTTTGCGATTGTTTCATGCCTGATTGTATCTCCCGTGCAAGCCTCCCAGACATCGGTCGACCCGGATACAGTATGGCTAACTTTATCACCGGGGGAATCAGCCCAGGTACAAAAGACGGTGATAGTACCAGCCATAATTCCGAAGGGTGACATTTTGTTCGCCTTCGATTTGACCGGCAGCATGGCAGATGAGATAGATACGGCAAAAGTTTACGCTGATAGCATCATGAAAGTAGTAAGTGCGCTGGTCTCGGATCCCTACTTCGGGGTGATCTCCTATATGGATTATCCCGATTCTTTCACTTATTGTGGTTATTCCGCCTGGTACGGCGATCTGGCTTCGGGAGACTATGCTTACCAGCTTGATCTGGCTCTGACGTCTAATACGGCAGCGGTAGCTGCTGCAATCTTTGGCTTGACTACAGGCAATGGAAGAGATGGTCCCCAGGACTATACCAGGATATTCTATGAAAGCTATGCAGATTCATATAACATAGGATACCGTCCTGGTGCCAAGAGAATATTACTCAATTTCGCAGACGATGTCCCCCATGACTGTGACTTGAATTTAGGGATTCCGGGATCGACATCGGTCTGGAGTACCGGAGGGGATCCAGGAAGAGATGAAGTAATGGGAAATGCCGATGATTTGGATCTCCAGACCGTTTTGGGAGAGATGGCCTCAAACGGTGTTACTCTTATGGAGATTCATGGGAATACCTATTGGCCGGGCGGGTCGCTTCCTTACTGGGAGCATTGGTGCTCTTTAACCGGGGGAGGATTGTTTCATCTGGCTGACATCAGCCAGATCCCTGCGGCCATCGAGTCTCTGATCCTGGAGCAGGCTTTGTATATTGACAGCCTCACCTTAAAGGAGATGACTGCGGGATTTGAATCGTGGCTTACCATGGTGGACCCACCCTATTATCTGGATATCGAAGCGCCAGATACGCTCTATTTCACCGAAGAGATCACTGTCCCTCCGGATAGTTCTTGCGGAAAGACCTATGTTTTCCAGATCAGCGCTATTGGAGATGGTGTTTCCTATGGGGATCAAATAGTCATTGTTACGGTCCCTTGCGGTGTCGTGCGAGTTCCTGGGGACACCTGCGTTTATCAGGGTAAGATGGCTTGCATCCCTGTTTACTTGGATAGTCTGCCTCCGTGGAGTGTGTATTCAGCCCAGTGGGTTATGTATTATGATGAGGCGGTGTTGCACGCAACTCACGCCCAGACAGAGAACAGCATTGCTGAACATTGGGGTGACCCCACCTATAATATCGGGGATGGCTGGATAGCCATAGGCATGGCAGGGACAGATTCCCTTGACACCACTGGAGTTTTGGTGTGGGTCTGCTTTGATGTGGTAGGTGAGATAGGTGATACCACCCTGCTTACCTTTGAAGATGACCAGATCATCTTAAATGACTCCACCTTCGATGCAAGGGAAGGCCTCGTCCGGGTTTGTCCTGAGGAGTATATAATCTGCGGTCGGGTGAGATATTGTCTCAATGATGAGCCGGTGCGCTGTGCCGAGCTGATGCTATCTGGAGGCAAGGATGATACGGTCCACGCAAATGCAAACGGCTGCTATTGTTTCCCCCACTTGCCTGTTGGTTTGGATTATACGGTGAAAGCAGACAAAACAGATGATTACCGGGGTGCCATCTCCGCCTTTGATGCCTCTTTAGTTCTTAGATATGTGGTAAGTTTACTGGACTTAACCCCCTGTCAGCTGATAGCCGGGGATGTAACTGGCAACTGCTGGGTGAATGCTTACGATGCATCCTTCATCTTAAAACGTGTGGTTCACCTGATTCCCCAATTCCCGATAGGCAAGGACTGGAAGTTCATACCGGACGACTTCCTATTGGATACCCTCAACTGGTGCACTGCTCCGGATTCGATATTTTATGATTCTCTTTCAGAGGATTGGTGTTTTGAGGATTGGAAGGGTATACTTTACGGAGATCTCTCCGGCAACTGGGGTAGTGTTTTGTTGGCAGGAAGAGATCATCCGGAGGATATTCTTTCCCGGCTTGTTGTGAAAGACATTATGGTTAATCCTGGAGAGGAGTTTATTGTTCCCATCCAGGTGGAGGATGTCTCTGAGTTGTATTCAGCTGAGTTAGGTTTGAGCTATGATAACAGCCTGTTGAGTTTAGAGAGTGTTACTCCGGGGGATCTTTTGTCGGGGTGTTATTTTGAGAAGAACTTAACTCCAGGAGAGATAAGGTTGGCTGCGGCGGGCACTCAACCCATTCAGGGGAGTGGAGATTTGGCTTATCTGACCTTTAAGGTTCTTCCTCAGGCTCAAGAGGGAACAACTACAGAGCTTCAGGTAAGTCGTTTCTGTCTGAACGAGGCATCAACCGGTGGTTTTGCTTTCAATGTCAGCATAGGTTCTGGGACAACGACTCATCCTATGGAGTTTAGCTTAGCTCAGAATTATCCTAATCCTTTCAATCCGGAGACGGAGATTGGATTTAGTCTTCCGGTTGATTGTAGAGTTCAGCTAAGGATATACAATGTGACTGGACAGCTGGTGAAGGTGTTGTATCAAAAAGATTATCCGGCTGGAGCACACTCAATCAGTTGGGATGGCACCAACATGAAGGGAGAGAACGTAGGAAGCGGAATCTACTTTTATCGGATGGAGGCTGGCGATTTCGTTCAACAGAAGAAGATGGTTCTGATGAGGTAAAAAAGAAGTCCGCTAAATCAGGAGGCGGGCCGATTTCAAATTGGCTCGCCTCCAAACTTAAGACTTTAAAATTCAAACAACCCGAAAAAAGTGTTTCTTCGGTTAGGAAAATGGTGCTTATGACTTAAGGTGGGTGAGCTTGTGAGTGAACACTCAGCTCTTAGTTTTTTAAATCATATTTCTAAAATAAGATACCAAGTGAGGTGAGAAAATGAAGCCAGTGCTAAGAGATCTTATTTTTGCAATCGTGCTAACCATTCTGTTCTTTTTCGGGGGAGGTAAAGCGTATTCTGACATCGAAGTAAGTTTGCCGGACACCTCCGCAGAATCCGGGGATACTATAGCTATACCTGTGAGGGTGAGTGAGATAGTAACTAATGATTCAGTATACTCCTTTGAGATGACCTTAACCTTTAATAGCCTTGTCCTTGTAGCTGACAGCGCTTATACTACAGCTATAACCCAGGGATGGGCTTTTGAGTATAATGATAGTGCTGGACAGATATTTCTTGGCGGTTACGATGTATATCCTCTCAGCGGGAGTGGAGCTTTAGTTTATATAGTGTTCATTGTGCATGGACTGCAAGGTGACACTACAATTATTCACTTTGACAAAATATGGCTTAATGAGACTCCACCGACTATAATCACCGATGGCCGATTTGAAGTAAGTCCTGGCTCGGATGTGAAAGACGAAAATGAATTCCCCGGGCGACCCACTGAGTTAACACTTTTCCAGAACTATCCCAATCCATTCAATCCGGTCACAATCATCCAATATGCCTTGCCACATGACTGTGAGGTTGATGTTTCGATTTACAACATATTAGGTCAGAAGGTCAAAACCCTGGTTAAACGTAAGCAAAAGGCTGGATATCAGCAAGTTATATGGGATGGTGAAAATAACGAAGGAGAAGAGATCGCAAGTGGAATTTATTTCTACAAAATCAAAGCTGGAGAATTGACTGAATCGAAGAAGATGGTGATAATTAAGTAATTTTTTCAATTGTTAAGAAAGTTAAAACCCCAACTGCGGCACTATTGCAGTTGGGGTTTATCTTTTAGGCAAACTCTTTTATCAAAAATTTCAGTGATAGAAAGAACCCAACCTTCTCACTTTAACATTTAGAAAACCCGCATTGGGGACAGACCACACAACCGGAATCGTGATCCAGTTTGGCTCCACAGTCAGGGCAAAACTCATAGGTCAAGTCTCTGTCACGGTTGGCACTCTGATTTGTCCCGAAATGCTTCTTCAGCACCTTGGCGATGGCATCCGGTATGGACATAATCAGCCCACCCTCCTGAAACACCTGGGAGGCTCCACCAATTCCATACAATTGCTCAATGATCTTGTTCACCGCAATGCCACTTCTTAAAGCCAAAGAGATCAATCGACATATGGCCTCGGTATCCGCCATGGTGGAATAGCCGGATTTTCCTATCTGGGCAAATACCTCAAACGGTTTGCCATCCAAGGTGTTGATGGTGATATACAGATTTCCATAGCCGGTCTTTATCTTATCCGTAATTCCAGAAAGGGTGGTCGGTCTGTCCTTGGGGGCTATTTTCCCTTTCTCTTTCTTCTTCTTTTTTGTGGAGAGAACCTGTGCCTCTCTGGATCCATCCCGATAGATGGTCACTCCTTTGCATTCTAACTGGTAAGCTAATTTATAGGCGTTCTCCACATCCTCCACCGTAGCCTGGTTGGATAGATTTATGGTTTTGGATACTGCGTTATCCGTGTATTTCTGGAAAGCCGCCTGGTGACGCACATGCCATTCAGGAGCTATATCATGGGAGGTCACATAGATCTTTTTGATTTCAGGAGATACCTCTTCAAACTCTTGAATAGATCCTCTCTCTGCAATCTTCTCCATCAGTTGCTCACTATGAAATCCCCTCTCTTTAGCCTCTTTCTCGAAGAAAGGATTTGTCTCCACCATTCTGGTATTGTCCATCACGGTGCGAATATAGGAGATGGCAAACGAAGGCTCGATTCCCGAGGAACTGCCAGCAATTATGCTGATGGTTCCTGCCGGAGCTATGGTGGTGACTGTGGAGTTGCGCATGGGGATTTGCTTGTCAACATAAACGCTTCTCTCCCAGTTGGGGAATTTACCTCTTTTTTGCGCCAGCTCAGAGGAAGTCAGGTGAGATTTCTCATGAATAAAGCCCATCATCCGTTCAGCTAACTTTACCGCTTCGTGGGAATTATATGGAATCTTAAGTTGGATCAACATATCTGCCCATCCCATCACACCCAAGCCGATCTTCCGGTTGGCTTTGGTGTTCTTTTCAATCTCGGCAAGCGGATACTTGTTGGCATCTATCACATTGTCCAGAAAATGAACCGCCTTCTTTACGGTGTTTTCCAACTTATCCCAGTCGATCTCACACCGATACATGGTGGTGGGATCGCTGGAATCGACCACCGCTCTCACCATCCTGGATAAATTTATGGAGCCCAGATTGCATGATTCATAAGGCAAAAGAGGTTGTTCCCCGCATGGATTGGTGGATTCAATCAAGCCCACCTTGATGATGGGATTGCCCTGATTCATCTTATCTAAAAACATCACCCCCGGCTCTCCGGTTCTCCAGGCATGTTCCACGATCAGATTGAAAATCTCTTTGGCTTTGTAGCGAACCGGCTTCCCGTCCTTGCTGTAAGCTGACAGCTGACAGCTGACAGCTGACAGAGTGCGAGGATCGATTAAATCGTAATATCCGTCATTTTCCACCGCCTGCATGAAGCTGTCGGTTATCGCCACGGAGATATTGAAATTGGTCAACTCAGATAAATCATCTTTGCAGGTGATAAATTCCAAAATATCGGGATGATCCACCTGCAATACTCCCATATTGGCGCCCCGGCGAGTTCCTCCCTGCTTGACCGCCTCGGTGGCGGAGTTGATAACCTTCATGAAAGAGATAGGCCCAGAAGCCACCCCACTGGTGGAAGCCACCGGAGAATTTCGGGGTCTTAATCGGGAGAAGGAGAACCCGGTGCCACCGCCGCTTTTATGAATCAAGGCGGTGTTTTTCACCGCATTAAAGATCGATTCCATAGAATCCTGGATGGGGATGACAAAGCAGGCAGAAAGCTGACCTAAGGGTCTCCCCGCGTTCATCAGGGTGGGGGAGTTGGGCATAAATTCTAATTTTGCCATCATCCGATAAAACTCCTCTACACTTTTCTCTACCTCCAGGTCTGTGGCGCCATAATTCTTGTCCGGCTCCGCCACTACCTTAGCCACCCTGAAGAAGAGCTCCTCGGGCGTTTCGATTACCTTTCCTCCCTCGTCCTTTTTAAGATACCTTCTCTCCAGAACCTTCATGGAGTTAGGGGTAAGCTCTATTTTTACCGTATCAGTGATCTTAGTATCAGACACCTTTCCCTCCTCACTTTCTATATCGGACAGTTTTTCTGTCCTATTTTATTATTCGTTAAAACAACAACTTTTGATAACGATTTCAGCATAAGTTTTGATAGTTTAATCATCCCGAAGGCCATCTGATTACTCTTTTTGTCAAGCAGTCCTAAAGGACATGCTTGACCTTCCTGTTCCCCTTAGCCCAGTGGGTCGGGTTGCGAGCCATCTGGCGAGCTACCCGACATTCTCTTGTGCCGGACAACCTGTGCCCAGAGCGATGGACGTCCGGACGGTAGCCCGACCTACCAAGCTAAAACATGGTTCTTTTCTTATATTCAGAATATTCCGCTCCCAATTTTTTTTCTAAATCCTGTTCTTCCAAATATTTCCATGTGAATATCAATGGTATCCATATTATCGCGGAAATCAAAGTTAGAAGACTTCTTGCGGCAATTGGAAAACCAATGTGGATAAGAATAATGCCAAAATACATGGGGTTTCTGATCTTAGAATACATTCCCGTGGTAACAAGATGGTCCAACTCATCAAATCCCTTTTTCGCTTTGACGGACAAGATAAGTATTACAAATCCGGTCAACCCAATTAACAAACCCAAAGGTATTGCGACATGATTTGATATGTTCATCTTAACTGGATCTGAAGAAATCATAAGACCCCATCCAAAATATCCAATGAAAATGATTATTGTTAAGACAGTTTCTAATGTCTTTGATTTGGCAAATTTATATCCTTTGTATTCAAATAAATGGATTACAGTATGAAAAACGTAACCTGCTAAACAGACTATAAATGCAATTAAGAATTTTGAATTCATAATTAAAGTCAAATTTTGTCAAGCAGTCCTGCGGACATGCTTGACCCGCAGGCTATGTTTTACTCAAATACAATGTTTGGGTGGGATAAGCAAACTCAATCCCGCGTTTTTCAAACTCTTCCTTTATTGCAAAGTTAATCTCCTGCTGAATATCCATATACTTATTGTAGTCCCGGCTCATCACATAATAAACTGTCTCAAAGACAAGGCTGAAATCTCCATAGGAAAAGAAATGTGCACGGTCAAAAACTGTATCAGGAGTATTTTCTATGATGCTTTTGATTATTCCCGGTATTTCTTTTACCTGTTCCAGGGTAGTTTGGTAGGTAACCCCTAATTTGAAGACCACGCGGCGCTTATCCATTCTCTTATAGTTGCGCAAACGGGAATTGGTAAGGTCGGCGTTAGAAAACACCAATTGCTCTCCACCCAGGCTGCGAACTCGCGTGGTCTTTATGCCAATATGTTCGATGGTTCCTAAATAATCATCGAGGATGATAAAATCGCCAACCTCAAACGGACGATCAAACAAGATGGAGAAGTAGGAGAAAAGGTCCCCTAAAATCGCCTGAGCGGCAAGAGCAACTGCTACACCGCCAATGCCCAAACCTGCAATTACAGTAGAAATTTTAAAGCCTAAATTATCTAAAAGAAAAGTAATACCGATGCCCCAGATGATCACCTTTATTACTGTAAGTATTCCTTTGACACTGCGCTCCTTGGCTTCATCTTTTTCCTTCTTTAACCAATAAGTCTCAAGTGCATACCTGATTATTGCCACCACAAAGCGGATGCCAAAGATGGTTAAGAGAATCACTCCCAAAACGTCAATGATTTTAGTCAAGGTGGGATTTAGAGTTAAACTGCGCGTAGCCAAATAAAAAACACCGAAATAAACTAAGGGGAGCAGTGTCTTTTCAAAGATACGAATCAAAAAATCATCTATGGTGGTAGCAGTTTTCTTTGACCATGCTTTAAGACGGCTTAGGATGATGTTTTTGATTATTCGAACGATAAGAATGCCAACCAGAAGAGTCGCAAGGAAAATTAGATAATCCAAAACGCTGTTCTGGAGAAATGTTATCTCTAAAATATCTTTAAGCATATCGACCCTCCTCTATTTGAAAATAATTGCATGCACCCGATTCTTTCTTCATCTATCTCAAAGTTTTGTAGGTCAACCATCCCGAAACTTGCCATTGCCGTAGGGACAGCCTTTATGGCTGTCCATAATGCGGACAGGGACGAGCCCTGTCCCTACGCCCTCGACTGGACGCAAAGCATACTGCAGCAGAATTTCACTATTACCATTCTTTCTGGGAGTGCCAGATATGCCAAGAATGTTCATTGGTGTCTCCACGAATGGTGCTGCCAGTCACCTCTTTCTTACCTGGGTTGCGGAGGACCCCACCTGGGAGAACCTCGTGATCTGAAGGCAACTATAGGAAATCCTTGTAAATCTGCCCAAAATCTATGCCCGCGATGGAGGCATCCTTGTGCTTGTCTATCAGTTTCTGTTTAGTTTGCTCAAGTGCCGGGTTTCGAATACCGTTGTCCAGGGTCAAACAGGCTTCGATGAAGCCAGAAAGACTGTCCACTGCCTGAACTATAGCGCCATCCACCGGATTGTACAAGTCTTGATTGAAGCTCTTTGTAATTTCATCCGATGTCTTCTCTTCTGTCTGCCCATTGATAGTGACGAGGCTCTTGAATTCTGGATCCGTGAACATTTTCATCTCGCCGTTCCAATCCGACGGAATCAGTTTCGCTATTGTGGCTTCCCATTCTTCTCGCTCGTACTCTCCGATCAAATCGTCAAGCCTTCGACCGACCGCTTCACAGGATCAATGACATCTCTCGTAAGGACTTCCGGGAGGTCGTGAAAAAGTCCACGATAGTAGTTGTTCCGGCACCTCTTTGAGCACGAGTTAGTTTCCAACGAGAACAGATAGGACAGCAAAGCGACAATGAGCATGTGGCCGAGAACAGATGTCCGAGGTACCATGTGGAAGTGACTCCACCTCACTTGAAACCTGAGTTCTCCGCAAAGGTTCACGAAATCCTGAAGGTTTGAGTATAGAGCCAATCGTCGTATTCCCTCCAAATCGTAGATTTTTTCCTGCTCTTTTCGCAGCCGATTCTTGATTTCCACTATCTCGTAACCCTCGGGATTGGCGCGTTCGATTATGTCAAATTCCCACTTCGATGCATAGAAGTGGGCAGCTCGCAGAACCATTTTGTTCAAATCTTCGCCGGTGTCAAAGAGATAGTTCTTGAACCGACTGCAGAATTCACCGCCCAACGGGAGTATGTCTGACTTGATCTGATTATACACCCATGCGTTCAACTTTTTGTATTTCCCAGCATCCTCCTCGATTCTGTGGAACAGCTGGGGCTTCAAGTCAGTAACAACAAGCCTCTGTAGGAATTCGAAAATCCCCCATTCTATGATTCGTATCCAGTCGAGCCCCTCGTTGCTCTTCTCTTCCTCACACTTGCCTAGCACATACGCGATTATCATCTTGTGTGCCTGCTTGTCCAGTTCCCTGAGCTCTACGGGACGAATCTTATCGTTCCATCTTTGCATGTTGGCCGCGTCAAAGATTCTTAGCAAGAATGGTTTTCTTATCATAAGCTATCCCTCCTGTCGGTTAACCGGTTTCAGTTCAACTCCCGCCACTTCACATACAGTGGCGCAAGGCGATCATCCAGTTCTGTAGATCGGGTTGCGATCCACCGCCTCTGGCGGGATGAGCTACCCGACACCGACGTTGTCGGGCAACCTACGGTAGCCCGACCTACCTCACTACACTTCCTTTGTGCTTGAAGTGCGTGTGGTAATTAGATTATATAACCACGCGAAAATCGCACCACCGATAAGTCCATCTACAAACGCCCAAACCAATCCTATGAGGCTACCTAATGGACTAATACAATAGCCAAGATAGACCCGACCGATAAAGGTAGTGTCGCCGGTCGCTCCTTCAAACGCAATAATCCACCAGGTAATTAGAAAAAGTCCGAGTCCCCAGATTATTGCACAGGTAAGCGCAAAAGCTTTTACGTTTAATTTCATACCGGATACCTCCTTTTTAAATGGCTTTGTAGGTCAACCATTCCGAAGGATGGTTGACGACCGTTATCGTTGGCGAGGCTCGTAACGAAGCTTGGTTTCGAAGCTGGATGCTCGTAATTCAAGTATCTTGATTCGAGCTTCTAACATCGAGTATCGATACGAGCATCGCCACCTTCAACCGAGCTTTGAGTTCCTTAGGTCAACCATCCCGAAGGGCTTGTCCTGAGGATTCATTCCGAAGGATGGTTGACAATTCTTTCTTGTCAAGCAGTCCTTTTGGACGGGGATCCCGCCATGGCGGGATTTCGCAAGCTCAACAAGCCCTGTCCCTACGCGTCACGGACGCAGGTCGAATCGTAGGGACAGCCCTTGTGGCTGTCCGCACCAAGCTTTGTAGGTCAACCATCCCGAAGGGTGCACCCTAAGGGTGGTTGACGATTCGTGTTTTGTCAAGCAGTCCTAAAGAACATGCTTGGCCTACAAGAGTGCTATTTCCTTCGTTTTCCACCTGAAGCCTTTGGTGACTTTGGAACATATGAACGTCTTGTGCCCGCCAGGTTGCGCACCGTCCCTGATACTCGGGCCTTACGCATTGCTTCGCGTGCTTTGGGCATCGACTTAGTCGGGGTCTTCAGAACTTTCTGAGATTTCCCAGACGCCTTAAGCCGCCCTGCCGCTTTTTCAAGCTGTTTCCTTCCGCCCCTTTCTACCTCTGTTGCTTTCTTTTTGGTCATTGCGTCAACGCGCCGTCCCCCCTTGATACGAACCTCTTTTCTTCCGCTCTTGCCCGCAGCTTCTGCTTTCGCCTTCTTATGGCTCGACTTCTCTGGCATTGTAACACCTCCTTTAATTTTGTAGGTCAACCATCCCGAAGGCCATTTGGCTCAAATGAGGTGGTTGACAACTCTTTTTTGTCAAGCAGTCCTTCGGACATGCTTGACCTACGCTCGTTCTGTCATTCTGATCCCGCCTTTGGCGGGGGAAGAATCTCAGGAGACCCTTCGCTTAGCCCTGCACCAAGAAGGTGCAGGACTTCGCTCAGGGTGACAATCTTCCTCTCTACTCCTCACTCGTTGTTCGTTCCTCCCTAAAACCCATAAGCATCACAAATCTCTCTTCATCGTCAACTAACATTTGAACCCACATGTCAAGCCCTTCCGGGCTGAAGTCGACTCTCGGCGATGTGCCAACGCCCCTGGGGAAATTCACCATTTGATCACCTATGTGATTCTCTTCCGACTTATAGAAGATATCTGGAAGCTGAAGGATTACCCTCTCCGGCGTGATGTCATGTACTTGAGCTTTGCTCCAGTCGATCCTAAAATCAGTGGATAAGCCAGTTTCACCCTTGGAAACGATTTCCTTCTTCTCCGGGTCCACGACGAAATAGGCCCATCCCAGAGGATACCTTCGCTTCAATTCCTCATAGTTGTCCACTTCAAAGTCCTTAAGCTCAGCCAAGGTTTTATCAATGGTAGCTGTCTCTGCTTCCCTCTGCTCGTCTGGACTTTGAGTTCTGGTATCCGAATCACATCCTATTGCAAGAACTATCAGGAGGAATATGACTCCTATCGCTATGTGAATTGCCGTGGTTTTATTCGGTTTCAAATTCATAAACCCTCCTCCCTAGGTTTTGTGGGTCAACCATCCCGAAGGGCTTGCGTTGAGGATTCATTCAGAAGGATGGTTGACGACCGTTCTCGTTTATCGTTGGCGAAGCTCGTAACGAAGTTCGGTGTCGAAGCTGAATGCTCGGAATTCAAGTATCTTGATTCGAGCTTCTAACATCGAGCCTCGATACGGGCATCGCTACCGTAAACCGAGCCTCGACAAACAGTCATTCTGAGCGGAGCGAAGAATCCCAGAGACAGAGACCCTTCGCTCTGCTCAGGGTGACACAAAGGTCTTTCGCTTTGCTCAGGGTGACAATCCTACATCATTCATCTTTCCTAAAAGCTACTTTGTTCTTTTCATCTATGTGAAAATCCCAGAACACAATGGGGGCCTGTTCTTTCATGATCTTGAGCATCTGTAGGCAAATCTCCCTTATCTCCCAGTGTGCTCTTTCCACACATCTGATTTCAAAGATGTGTCTCAGTTCCCGGAAATTGGCAGATATCACGATCTCGGAGGTGGTGGCGTTGGGGAGGATGTAGCGCGCATCCTCTTTGGGAATCTCTGCTTTAACCATCTCCTGATAAAGATCAAATGCCTGACCGGCTAATTGTTTGAACTTGTCTTCGAACTTTGTATTCTGAATGGTTGGTGGGATGACAAACTCGAATTGTTTTGTCTTGCCATATTCCACGTATCTCTGGCTCTCCTGAGAAGGTGACATAAGCCTGTGCCGGACCAACTCGTGTGTAAAAACCCGCGAGCCTCCCTTTATTCGGAAAGTGGCTGTGGCATGTTCCAAAACAGAGTGGTGTCCTTTATGAATAACCTTCTTTATCAACTCCGCGGTGGAGGAGGGTGGATTGTATCTGTGGAAACTCAGATAACAGGTCCGGCAAGCTCTCTCAATTATATCCTCAGCATTAGGGGTGATAGCCATGAGCTCTACGCTGGCGTCCACCGTCGGCCGTCCGCCGACCGCCGCTAACCTTTTGACCTTGTACCTTTCTCCCTTGCCCCTTTGCTTGTTCGACCCGGATTTGGGCATCTTGCTCCTCCAAAGATTTCGCAATTCAGACCTGTTTTCAGGCGAAAAATCTCCCTTTACCTAAAAATTCACAAGAAAAGCCAACTATTGTAATTTGTTGGATTACAACAGGTTGGGGGAAGATCCCAATTCATCCCCTCCCTAAATCAGAATCTTCCCACATTAGTATTGTAAAAAATAAACTTGAGCTTGTCAAGCAAAAAATGCGTTTTTTAGTAAAAAAATCACAATATGTTGTGTTTCAACATGATCCGACACCCAAAATATAGTTGATCTGAAGACAATGCAAAGCTTTTTTGCCAAAATAGGCAATCAAGACAAAAGTCTACCAATTGAGTTTGTGTCTCCCATCTTTTTCTTTGATTAAAACCGCTGGTTGTTATGGGGTATCCCCACCCGCTCCATTTGAGCACACCTGAGGGAAGGTTATTGTGGTTTTTGCCAACCTCACCCTAGCCCTCTCCTTGGAAAGGAGAGGGAACCTAAGCTCTCCTCCTTTTTAAGGAGGGGATTCACCCTGACTTCGTCTCGAAGGACGCAGTCCGAGAGAAGGGCACCCCCAACCAACGCTTTATCAGACGGCAAGGGAAAAGAAAGAGAAGCGCCTTCACCTATGCATAACTTTCCAGATAGAACTTTCCTTCCCATAGTCTTCCATAGGTGAAATGCTGAAACCAGTCTCCTAAGTTTAAATATACCCCTTCACCTATGTCATGTAAAACGGGAATATGAGTGTGGGCTAAAATCACCGCATCGAAGCCTTGCTTGATCTTTTCTTGAGCAAAACTCTGATACTCTTTCAGATAGCTTTTATCCCGCTTTTGAACCTGGCTCCGGCTCCTACTGGCAACAAACTTTGCCAGAGAATAGCTGAGGTCAGGAGGAATTTGCCGGTAAAGGAAAATGTTTATTTTATTTCTCAGAATCTTTCTTAAAATCCTATACCCCAGATCGCTTTTTGCCAAGCCATCTCCATGGGTGATGAAAATCCTTTTCCCTTGATGAACGACTTTGATAGGTTGTTTAAAGATGGGGATGCCAATGTGTTTGGGGAGGAAATCCCCTAACCAGAAATCATGATTTCCCACCACGTAATTTATCTTAATCCCAAAATCCACCAGTTGCTTCAATTTGGTCAAAATCCTGAAATGATCCTTGGGAATAGCATCTTTATACTCGAACCAGAATTCAAACATATCCCCCACCAGGTATAGGAATTCCCCCTCCTCTTTTACTTTGTCAAGAAAAGAGATGAGCTTTTCTTCCTTAAGTTTTTCTTTGTCTTCTTCTTCTGCTCCCAGATGAGCATCGGAGAGGAAAAACACAGCTTTGGACATGTGAAAAAGATTGTGGATTTGGCAAGAAAAGTCAAGATAAAAGCAAGTTGTGGAGTTTCCCCATTTTCTTCACCCGCCCCTTCTTAACCCGCTGTTGTTGCGGGGTACCTTTCGGTCTAAGTCCTCAGGGCAAGCCCTTACCCCGCAACATTCTTAGTTCAGAGTGTCGATTCATTCTGAACCAACACTCATCAACAGGGGGTTGAAATGGGCTGATTTCAAGAGGGCGCAATTGTCACCTTGCCTTGTTCTCCTTGCTTTCCTTCAACCAAAATCTGGGTTTGCAAAAATTGTTTCACCACCCAGATGTTGGTCAAAAGATGTTTGGTGATCCTTGACACGGTGAAAGTTGATGTCCCGTTCGCTAAGGCTAAATAAGGGATCAACTGATCTGCCAGATGAGGATCGACTGCTCCATCTGTGTGCATAAATTGCAAAAAATCGTCACATGCTTCCTCTGCCACCTTCTCCGCCCTTTTACCTCTCTCTCCCAGAGCGCCAAAACCAGCCACCGAGTTTTCAAATTCCGCCTTCAGGAAAAAGAAAGTTCCCTGTCCGATAGATGGAGCTTGCAGAAGCTTAATTCCCGGGGAAAATCCTTTATCCTTCAAGATCTTTATGGCTTGATCTCTTTGTCTTTCTGCTATGGAGTTGGGGAGATTGGAAACCACAGAGATTCCGGACAAACCGAGCAATTTCCCCCTTTCGGTCAGATTTAACGGAGAGAACTTGGAGGTGGGTTGGATGCTGCAAAGCACCTCTCCACCACCTTTAGGATACCAGCCCCAGTTTTTGATCTCAAGGTCTATCGCACATCCAATTTTTTTCACCATGGAGACGAAAATCTCCTTGAGATAATCGTAAGGAGGACTCCAGGGCACGTGTGTGCCACCCAATACTTTTGTCTTTGAGCTATTCTCACAACGGCTTAAAGGCAAAAATAATGTTTGCAAAACCAGGGAGGTCGAGCCTGCGCTTCTTTTCCTTTCCGCCACATCGAAAGTGAAATCTCCACCTTCTGTCTGTTGTGGTGAAAATCTCAAAACCACTGACTGGAGGCTATCGCCTTGCACCTCAGCACTGCTTATCTTTTTGCAGGCGGAAACCGAGGTGAGATGCTGGGGCTGAAGTCCGGGGATCTTTCTCCCCTTTCGAATATTGACGATTTCCACTGGCTTTTTCAAAATGCAGGAGAGGGAAAGCGTGGTTCTGAGAATCTGTCCCCCACCCTCACCATAGTTACCATCTATCTGCAAATACATATAACCACCCTCCAAGATATACTTGACAAACTCTAAAATATATTATGGGTTAAAAATTGCAAGCCAATTCAAAATGACATGAAGGATATGTAGGTTAGCTTTTAGAGCCAGAACCTGACACAGCCAGAACCTAACTTAAGTTAGGTTCTGGCTGTTACACTATATCATTGTCCAAGGCCCGGGCCAATACTTTTTCATCCGAGACAAGCCCTGAACCATATAGTTCAGGGTAAACTCAAACGCTCCAAAGGTGTTTGGGGTTGCATCCCGAATATTTAGATAAAATCCAGTTGTTCTCACAATAAGAACTTCATCGTCTCAAAAAGGTGTTTGAAATTCCTATGATAGTTCTCAAAGATTTTGACTTAATCAGCCGAACTTATTATGAGGTGGTTGAAAGGCGCCTTTGCTCTACTTTTGTTTCGTGATGATGTCTGAGTGAATTATCACAAAAGAACTATTCGAGGTCGTTTTGAATTATCCGAAAGTCTTGGCAAAAGGCCGCGCGTGGCGTGCATTGGAGGGTAACCTCTCACCTTGTGCCCGAAGGAGAGCGTGAGATTTGTCTTGACTTTTTTGTCTATCTTCTTATCTTATTAATTGGAAGAAGGAGATTCTTCAGAAGAGGTAACCTTAGAGCGCATAAAAGAACTCTTCTCAAAAGCTTCGGGGGGCAAAAGACAATCTGCAGGGGTTGTTTGGAAAATTTTAAACAGAAAAGGTGGAGACATGTATTTTTCTCTCAAAGGATTTTTCTATGTATGTAATCCTTGTTTTGAAAAACAAAATGGGAAAATTATTTAACCTTATAACTTAAGAGGAACTAAAATGAAAAGTTTAAGAATTTCCAGTCTGATTCTTCTTCTCTTTTTTACAGTTGGGACGTATGGTTTGAGCCTGGCTCAGAATACATCTGATCCAAAGGCGGGGGAGGGGACGTGTTCTTGGACCGCTGGGAAGACCTCGGTTTCAGATTTTTCGCCCGAGCGAAAGAAGAAGCTTCTCGGTTTAAAACTTCCCGAGGGATATTGGGAGTGGCGGGAGAAAGCCGAAAAGTTGGAAGTCCCGAAAGGAGTACCTTATCCCACCCGCTTTGACTGGCGTGACTTTAATGGAGTGACCCCAGCCAAAAATCAAGGGGATTGCGGAAGTTGTTGGGACTTTTGTGCTGTGGGAGCTTTGGAGGCTCATGTCAAGATCTACGGCGAGGTGGAGATGGACCTCTCAGAACAGCAGGTTCTTTCATGTAAGACTTATGGCTCAGGCTGCGACGGAGCTTGGCCAGAGTTAGCTTATGAGCTCTTTCAAAATCCTGGCGCAGCAAAAGAAGAGTGTATGCCCTATCAAGCGGATCACTGGGTTCCCTGTACTCAAGCATCTTGTGAGAAATGGGCAAAAATCTCGCACTGGACAGTGGTGTGCAATAGCCCCGACGAGAATGCCATTAAAAACGCCATCTATAATTACGGACCGGTAGCAGTACTCATGGCAGCCCCAGATACTTTTTCCTATTATAGGGACGGATGTTTCGATTACACATATTTTGGCCTTAACCATTGCGTCCTGCTGGTTGGTTGGGATGACACCTTGTGTAACGGTGACGGAGCCTGGATAGGAAAAAACAGTTGGGGCAGGGGTTGGGGCATGGATGGATTCTTCTACATAAAGCGGGGATGTTGCCAGATAGGCACTGGTGCTGATCTGGTGCATTACATCTTTCACCGACCTTATGTCTATTTAGAGGATTATGGGGTAAACGACGAAGCAGGGGGAGACGGAGACGGCAGAGTTGAGCCCGGAGAGACAATTCGTCTGGATTTTGCCCTGTATAATGTTTGGTCTCAAATTTGGGGGGTTGAGGCGACCGTCACAGCGGATACGGAAGGCATAGTAATTACTGATGATTACTCTTATTTGGGGGATATGGATTCTAAAGATATTCTGGACAATTCTTCAGATCCTATGGAGTTTTACGTGCCCGATGATTTTCCACCCAGAAGGGTTTACTTTACTTTTCACGTTTCCGGAGATTCCGGTGGTCCTGGTGGCCCGATTTACACGATTGATACCACCGTGGAGGTATTTGTGGGTCGCGAGATACTCTTATTGGATGATGATCAAGGTTTGGACAGTCTTGGTACTAATTACGAAGATTACTTCATAGACGCTTTTGATTCTCTGAAGGCAGTTTATGATATATGGGACAAAGGGGCTTATCCCGATACCACCTATGATTTCGCAGATTTCGATATCTTGATCTGGTTCACCGGAGATCATCGTGATTCTGTATTTTCAGATGCAGATATTGAAAGCTTAATGACCTTTTTGGACAACGGGGGCAGGCTGTTTTTGACCAGCCAGGATGCGGTGGAGGTTCTCTCCAACTCCTCTGATTCCTTGGATACGCTGTTCTTGAAAGACTATCTACACGTGGGCTACGATGGGAATAACGACAAACATCTGGTGGCAGGACAGCCGGGAGATGAGGTGGGGGACACTCTGTGGATTCGTCCGGAGAAGTATCCGGGAGCCGACAATCAGGACTCCAAGGATAACTTAGTTCCTGACTCTGAGGCGGATACGGTTTTGGTTTATGCTAACTCAGGATTTACCCCCACCGATTTGGTTGCCGGCGCTAAATTTCAACATGATTTCTTCAAGGTAGTGGTGTTTGGATTTGGATTCGAGGCAATAAACTCCAGCGGGGATCAATTCCACGGAAAGTGGCTGAGCAAGCCACATTTTGTGATGCAGAGGGTTCTGGATTGGCTTAAAGCTCCCGACCCAACTATCATTGTGATATCACCCAACGGGAGAGAGCCCTGGTTTGTTGATAGCACATGCGATGTCCAATGGCAATCCATCTCATTTGATGATAGCGTCAAGATTGAATATTGTTACATTGATGGCGGAGACACTACTTGTTCAGCCATTAAAGATACCACCACCAACGATGGCGTCTATTCCTGGGCCGTTCCTGATACTCCCTCGGATAACTGTTTGATCATAATATCAGATGTAGCCAATGGGATTCCCTCTGATACCAGCGATTACTACTTTTGCATAATCGACTACCTTCCAGGCGATGCGGATGGAAATGGGACGGTGGATTTAGGAGATATACTCTTCTTGATTAGCTATCTTTATAAGGGTGGACCTGCTCCGGTTCCCATGGCGGTGGGGAATGTGAATGCTGACTGTGTAGTGGATCTTGGAGATGTGCTTTATCTAATTAGTTATCTCTACAAAGGCGGACCTGCTCCTCAACCAAGTTGCTGCCCCGAAGGTTATGGTGGCTAGTTTTCTTACAACCATGGCAAAGATGTTGAGGTTCTTCACATATATTGAGAAGATAAAGATAGAACTGTGAAGCCGCCTGGGTGTGACGTTTGCAGTTGTCAGTTTTGAGAGTCAAATTATCGGGCTTTTTCAATATGCCGACCACAAGATACTATGGATAAATCAGGTCCCATGGATCGTGGGGACAACTACAATTGAGATTCTGAGGGCACCGGGATTTTATGCTGGCGTTCTGTTACAGAAAAGTCCCGATCATCTCTTCTGGAGTGGATCCCTTTCTCCGCTCTGATGTTAGATAAGGATATGGGGCAATGCGTAATAGCCCAGTCCACTTGCTTTTTTGAGTGTATTGAGCAGACTGGGGAGAGCCAGAAATGCCGAGAGCCAGAAATTTTACTTGACTTTTTTGTATATTTTTTTATCTTGTTAAAAAAGGAGGTTCTTTAGAAGAGTTAGTTCGGAGCATAAAAGAGATTTTTTTCCGAACTCTGAGGCAAAAGACAACCTGAAGGGGTTGGTTGGAAATCTTTAAACAGGAAAAGTGGAGATTCGTATGAATGTGCGTATGCACTTGCGAAGCATTCATACGAACAGAGGAACTTCGCATAGGCATTTCCTCCCAGAAGGATTTTTTTGTGTATACAATCTTTGTTTTGAAAAACAAAATGAAAAATCATTTAACCCTATAGTTTAGGAGGAACTAAGATGAAAAGTTCAAGAATTTTCAGTCTGATTCTTCTTTTCTTCTTTACGGTCAGTATGTTTGGTTTAAGCTTTGCTCAAAAAGCGCCTGATCCGAAACCAGGGGAGCCGGAACGTCACTATACTACCGGTAAGACCTCAGTTTCAGACCTTTCTCTTGAGCAAAAACGGAAGCGGTTAGGTTTGGTTATTCCTGATTGGTACCAGGAATGGTGGGAGCATGCGGAGAAGCTTAAAGCACCCGAGGGAGCAAAGTTCGATCCTGTCTTTGACTGGCGTGAGCATATTGGACCATATGGAACCAATGGTGTGACTCCCGCTAAGGATCAAGATAGTTGTGGAGCTTGCTGGGCTTTTGCGGCTTTGGGAGCTTTGGAGTCCATGGTAAAGATTTATGGTGAGATGGAGATGGATCTTTCAGAACAGCAGATACTTTCTTGCAACACCCATGGCGGTGGCTGTGATGGCGGCTGGATGACTGATGCTTATTATCTTTTCAGGGATGTGGGTTCGGTAGATGAAGTGTGTATGCCCTATCATATAAATGATACCGATCCCTGCATTCAGAACCAGTGCGAGAAATGGGCAAAGATTGACACTTGGTCTGCGGTAGGCATTACTGTGAACGACATTAAAAACGCTATTCTTACCGGACCGGTGGCAGTAACCGTGAGAGTTGACGACGATGCACCTTTCTTCTGGTATAATGATGGGTGTTACAATACGCCATCCTCCGGTGGCCTTCCTAACCATGCAGTTCTGTTGGTTGGTTGGGATGACACCATGTGTGACGGAAATGGAGCCTGGATAGGCAAAAACAGTTGGGGTAAAAGTTGGGGGATACATGGTTTCTTCTACATAGAGTATGGATGCTGTCAAATAGGCCGTAATGGTCACTTGATACATTACATCTTTCACCGACCCTTTGTCAGGATAGAGGATTATGGAGTAAACGACCAAGCAGGGGGAGATGGGGATGGCAGAGCTGAACCCGGAGAGACGATTCGTCTGGATTTCGCCCTGAAAAACGTTTGGTCTCCACTTTGGGGAGTTGGGGTGACCGTCACTGCGGATACGGAAGGCATAGTAATTACTGATGATTACTCTGATCTGGGGGATATGGATTCTAAAGAGATTCTGGACAATTCTTCAGATCCTATGGAGTTTTACGTGCCGGATGATTTTCCACCCAAAAGGGTTCTCTTTACCTTCGAAGTTACCGGAGATTCTGGTTACTCTGGCGGTCCTACTTATACGACTGATACCACAGTGGAGGTATTTGTATGTCCCGATATACTCTTAATAGATGACGATCAAGGGGTGGACAGTCTTGGTACTAATTACGAGGATTACTTCATAGACGCTTTTGATTCTCTGAAGGCAGTTTATGATATGTGGGACAAAAAGGCTTATCCCGATACCACCTATGATTTCTCAGAGTTCGATATCTTGATCTGGTTCACCGGAGATCATCGTGATTCTGTATTTTCAGATGCAGATATTGAAAGCTTAATGACCTTTTTGGACAACGGGGGCAGGCTG
>Ga0315549_1001467_pt1 | contig 24420 bp, 21 predicted proteins | sample SalMarSW160200MG_FD_203101 | JGI IMG/M metagenome (GOLD analysis project Ga0315549, IMG submission 203101) | Salt marsh sediment microbial communities from the Plum Island Ecosystem LTER, Massachusetts, United States - Salt Marsh Sediment SW1601-200 ... | reverse complement strand
GGTTTTTTTTATTTTCTTTTCCCGGCCGAGGAGTGCGTCGGCTTCTTTGGGAGTTTTCGGGGGCCATTTGCCTTCGGCCTGCAGTTTTTTTAGCTGGTCCAATTGCTTCATATTAACTATGGTGCGGCAGCGCGGAAATCTATTACAGCCGAGGAACGGGCCGCGCTTGCTTTGGCGCACTACAAGCTGGCCTTCCTTACATTTATGACACTTAATGCCCGTCGGTTCCGGCGGGGCCTTGGGAGGTTTTATATTACCTTCTTTGTCAAGGTTCAGAATCGTCTTGCATTCGGGATAGCCGCTGCAACCTAAAAACGTACCGTACCGGCCGCGCTTGAGCACCATATCTTTGCCGCAATTCGGGCACTTATGCTCCGTCACCTCGTCCTGCACCATTTTGCCTTCGCTATCACAGGGGCTCGCGAATTTGCAATCGGGAAATGCCGAGCAGCTCAGGAACGTGCCGTTCTTTCCGAATCGATAGACCAGCGGTTTACCACAGTCGGGGCAGGTATATTCGCTCGGTTTTGTCTCAGCTTTTGCGTGTTTCATTTCATCGGTCGCTTTTTCGAGGTTTTCTTTAAACGGGCCGTAGAATTCACTCAGTACGCTGAGCCAGTCGAGGTGCTGCTCTTCGATTTTATCGAGCTGCTCTTCCATATGGCGGGTAAACGCAATATCCATTATTCGAGGGAAGTACTCATTGAGTTTATCTGTCACGACTTCGCCCAGCTCAGTAGCGTGGAATTTTCTTTCCTTCTGCTCGACGTATCGGCGGTCCTGGACAGTGCTGATGATTGACGCGTAGGTACTCGGCCTGCCGATGCCTTCTTTTTCGAGGGCCTTGACCAGTGACGCTTCATTGTAGCGGGCCGGCGGCTTGGTGAAATGCTGTTCGGCTTTTATATCGACAGCGGCCAGTTCCTGACCGTTTTGAAGCACCGGCAGTCGCTGCTGTTCGGACGAAGTCAGCCAAACCTTTGTAAAGCCGTCGAAGACAAGCGTTCTTCCTGTAGTTCTGAAGAGGCACCTGCCGACCGAGGTATCGGCTGCGACCTGCAGGTTGGTAACATCCCACCGGGCAGGGGCCATTTGGCAGGCCACGAATCTTCGCCATATTAAATCATAGAGTTTATATTGTTCGGTGCTGATTAGCGACTTTATATCCTGCGGCACCAAATCAGCGTCCGTGGGGTGAACTGCCTCATGGGCCTGTTGGGCGGATTTGCTGGCGGCGTAATGGACGGCTTTTGGGGGTAAATAGTTTTCGCCGAATCGGCGGCCGATGAAGATGCGTGCCTCATTTATCGCTTCGGGTGAAAGATGCGTCGAATCTGTTCGCATATATGTAATGAGGCCGAGCGAACCCATATCGCCCAGCTCGATGCCTTCATATAATTGCTGGGCAACGCGCATCGTTCGTTTGGCGGAAAAGCCCAGGCGGTTGGCGGCGGCTTGCTGTAGTGTGGAAGTAATAAATGGCGGCGAGGGACGCGACTTCGAATCCTTCTTTTCGAGGTCGGCGACGGTAAACTTCGCATTGCCAAGAGCATCGAAAATCTTTTTGGCGGCGACTTCGTTGTCGGCGTGAAACTTTTCGCTGTTTATCTTATAAAGCTCGGCTTTGAAGGCGTTGTGGTTGGTGAGCCACTTATTCTGCTGCGGAACGGTCGGGCCTTTGTCGTCTTCGGTTTTGGGGGTTATGAAATCGGTCCACTGCTGACTGTACCCGGAATCCAAATCGGTGGTGAAGACGGCGGGCAAAAGCCAGTATTCCTTCGGTTCGAACGCACGGATTTGGCGTTCGCGTTCGACGATAATTTTCACGGCGACTGACTGGACACGACCGGCCGACAGGCCCCTTGCGATTTTCTTCCAGAGCAGGGGAGAAATCTGGTAGCCGACTATTCGGTCAAGGATTCGTCTGGCCTGCTGGGCCATTACCTTATCGTTATCAAGCTTTCCGGGATTTACAAAGGCGTTTTGAATCGCCGATTTGGTAATGGCGTTAAAAATGACACGATATGTTCTTTCCTCTTTAATGCCGAGGATCTGTGTAAGGTGCCAGGCGATGGCTTCGCCTTCGCGGTCGAGGTCGGTCGCCAGGTAGAGTCTATCGCAATTTTTTGCGGCGGCTTTTAGTGAGCTTACGGTTTTTCTTTTGCCGGGTGTTATCTCATAAGTCGGCTCGAAGTTGTTTTCGATATCGACGTTTATTCCCTTGCTGGGCAGGTCTCGGACATGTCCCATCGAGGCCTTGACTTCATATCCCGAGCCGAGATATTTATTGATTGTCTTGGCCTTGGCAGGCGATTCGACGATTACCAACGACTTTTTAGCGATCATTCTTGCCATTTTATCCGGACTTTGCGTAAGTTACGCAGTACTTATCGGTTAATCAGCCCCGAATATTTAGGGATGGACAAATAATGGCGTTAGGAGGGAAAGTCAAGGAAATTTGAAAAATGCGAGATGCCGGCTTCGCAGTTAAATGACTTGATGTTTACTGCTGTGTAAAATCTTTCAACTGGATTTGGGGGATTTCGATGGTTTCTTCCGGCAGGGGGATGAATTTTTTACGGCCTTGACTTTTCGCTTTTTTATTGCTGTTCCAGGCGAAGCGTCCGAAGTACTTCACGGCGCAGTATAATATGTCGGCGGTCAATTTGCCGGTGTTGAGAACCATCATGGCTTCGAGGAAGATTTCGTCGGCGCGGTTTTTCGGGTATTGTTCTTCCTGGGCCCAGTACAGATAATCGTGTATTACGGCGGCGTTGCCGTACCTACCCCATTTCGGAAATATCCACCAGAATGGGCGCGGGACGCTCGCGAAATCCGTTATGAAGCCTGCAGGAACTTTTATTGTTTCGCCGCTTCCTTCCGTGCCTACGTCATAAGAGAATTGTTTTCTTAATACCCAGGTCCTGCCATCCGGCAGGGGTGAGACTATCAGGTTTTCGGTGAAGGCGCTCATTCTAACTTCCCGGGGGTATTATCTTTTCCGGAGCCGGTTAATGCAAGAGGCTGTTTATTATCAGTGGTTCGTGGGTTCCGCATCCCCTGCTTACGACATTCAGGGGCAGGCAAGTACGGAATGGAAAAAGGCAGATTGCAGATTCTTTGTTTCTCGTTAGGCGCAGGTTTTTCGTACTGCGGTGCGGTGCGCATAAGGGCGCCGACGCCTTTGTAATAGTCGGGGAGCCAAGATACGTTGCAGGCAGGTGGAAGAGGGATTATAATCATCGTCAGCAACCGGCCTTAAAAACTGAAATGAAACAGGAGGTGGAGCATGAAAAATCGAATATTGTTTTTAATCATGGGGTTTATGATGAGTGGATTGACGGGAAATTCCAATGCAGCGGGTGGACCTAACGATATGGCGACGTTGACCATTATGTACGATAATTACAAACACGATGAATCACTCCAGGCAGAATGGGGATTTTCGTGTCTGATACAAGGGACGGAGCAGACCATTCTTTTCGACACCGGCGGTGACGCTGAGGTGTTAGAGGCGAATTTTAAGAAGCTGAATATCGACCCGAACATCATCGATACGGTCGTTATCTCACACATGCACTGGGACCATATCAACGGTCTGGAATGGCTGGTGAAAGAAAACGGGCATTTGAAGATTTTTCTGCCCGATTCGGCGACGGCAGAGAAGGTAAAGGAATTAGAGAGCAAGGCCGAGGCGGTAACCTTAGTTTCGCAGATGCAATGTATCTGCGGCGGGGTATTCAGCACCGGTACGCTTCAGCACCAGATACCGGAGCAGTCATTGTGCCTTGAAACACAGGAGGGAATTGTAGTAATCACGGGGTGCAGCCATCCGGGGATTGTCCGGATTCTGAAAAAGACCAAGGAGCTTTCCGATGAGGAAATTTATCTTGCTTTCGGCGGTTTCCATCTCGGCGGCCATACTCCCGAACAAATAGAAAGAATCATCGATGAATTTAAACCACTGAGCGTAGAGAAAATCGGCCCAACTCACTGCACCGGTGATACGGCGATTGCTATGTTCAAGGAAGCCTGGGGCCAAAACTATGTCCCTATGGGTGTCGGAAAACAGCTCCACCTGCATCTGGGAAAACATATCTGTGCCGAGCAGAAGATTAAAAAATCAGGAGGATAGGAGCTCTTTCAGGAGTGGTTTTAGCTTTCGGATTGCGCTGCCGCGGTGGCTGATGGAGTTTTTCTCTTCAGGCGTTAATTGCGCGACAGTTTTATTCAAGTGCGGGACGAAGAAAACCGGGTCGTAGCCGAAGCCGTTGGTTCCTGTCTCTTCTTTAGCGATGAAGCCTTCGAGTGTGCCCTGTGTCTCTATGAGAACTTCTTCAGGGCTTGCCAAACACAGGCTGCATACAAATCTTGCAGTCCTCTTCTCTGTGGGGACGCCTTTTAGTGGCTCCAGGGCCTTTGCGATATTTTTGTGGTCGATAAGCGTTCGGTCTTTATCTTTAGCTCCAGAGAATCTTGCGCTTTTTACTCCGGGTGAACCGTTAAGGGCGTCAATCATCAGGCCGGAGTCATCGGCGATGGTCCACAGGCCGGTCTGCTTTGCATAACCAAGGGCCTTTTTGCGTGCGTTTTCGGCGAAGGTCGAGCCGTCTTCGGGCACTTCTTCAAGATTTGGAAAATCGGCCAGACTTCTCCATTGCAGGTCCATATCAAGCATAGCGCAAAGCTCAGCCTTCTTCCCCGGATTCGTTGTTGCAACGAGAATATTCACGACTTTTGCTCTTTCGAGAAATCTTTTTTGATTTTAAGATACTCTGTTTTAATGGCGTTGTAATCCCATTGATAGTTTAGCCTAACGACACTTATGATATTAAAAGCCATGGTAAGACAATAAATCTTCAGCACAGTAGGATTCTCATCTATGTCACTCACGACGATGTTAGATTCGGCATTTTGCTTTACAAGTTGCGTCAGAAGCAGAAAATCTGGATGAATCCCCCAATTATAAATATTATAAAGAGGTGGGTACAAATCCTTTCTGTAAGGTTCTGGCAAATCACCAAGGGAGTTATAAAAGTTCCCAATCCGTTCGTATGGAATTTGACCAATCTTTCGTTCCAATTCTTCTAGTTCTTTTCTGAAACCGCCTCTTTCTTCTGCAGAGATGGTATTACTTTCAAGCTTCCTTTGAACGTACTTCTTCCGCTCCAAGAACCCTGTTTTCAACCACCTTTTAATTCTCACATCGCACGATTCCCTTTGCGGATTATCAGAATATAGACACCAAAGAAGTCTAAAGGCGAGCTCCGCCAACACACGGAGCAGAGCCATCGCTGGAAGTCTGTGTCCCTTATTCAACAGAGAAAGAGTAGCTGAGCAATAATTGTGGGCTACTGCTGTTATGCTACAACAAAGAAAATCGACGGGGCTATCAGTGTGTACACCTTCAAAATCTGCTTCTGTCTCTCTGAACCATCTGTCTATTACATTGTCAATTTGGTCGTTCATTTTGTTTTTGAGAAGACACACAATTTATCCGGTGATACTTTCCACATTTTCCGGTTTGCATATTGATTTTTGAACCGAACTGGAGTTTTCGTGGGTCAACTTTTTTGTCGAATTTTACGGGGTCACTGAAGATATAAGGCAATGTTTTAATCCTCTGTTTCCAGTCAATTTCGTCTTCCCTATTCATGGCAAGCTCGAAACTGACCTTGTCAAAAAAGCTCTTGTCCTTTAGGCCGAGCTTGTCTTTTACGACGGATTGAAAACCAGCGTTAATCTCATATCCTATCGAATTCCTTTCGAGATTTCTTGCCGCCAGTGTGGTTGTACCGCTGCCCAGAAAAGGGTCGAGCACGGTATCATTAACGAAGCTGAACATTTTAATAAGGCGGTGAGGAATTTCTTCGGGGAACATCGCCAGATGCCCGTTCTGTTTTTCGCCCGGTATATTCCAGTGGCCGGCAAAATACTGGTTCCATTCTTCAATGGTCATTTTTGATTTTTCTTTTATGGTGCTGCCGATGGTCGGCGGTATGCCGTGCTTTTTGAAAATCAATATGAATTCATAATCGATTTTTAATATGCCGTTACGCGGATAAGGAAACGACCCCATTATTGTTGCTCCGCCGGTTGTGTTGCAGGTAGTAACTTTTTGCCAGATTATCGCGCCCATATAATCGAATCCGACGGTCTCGCAAAATTTTATTATCTCCGTTCGTATCGGGATGACTTTATACCTGCCGTAATAGACGGAGCGGGCAAACTGGTCGCCGATATTGATACACATCCGGCAGCCGTCGTGCAAGACGCGGCGGCATTCGTTCCAGACAAGATTGAGATTGTTTATATAGTCTTCGTAGTTGTGGTCGAATCCAATCTGGCTGCCGTCGCCGTAGTCCTTTAACTGCCAGTATGGCGGTGAAGTGATAATCAGATGCACCGATTTATCCGATACCTCGTTCATTTCTCTTGAATCGCCGATTATGATTTTATGATGTGTCATAAATACAATCTCTTCCTGAAACAGCACTAGACAATTCTTATCGGAAAGACATTATGACCGATATGGGGTAAAAAGTCAAACGAACCCGGCATGTTAACTCATCAGCCTTTTCAGAAGCGCACGCTGGAAGTGGAGGCGGTTTTCGGACTGGTCGAAGATAATGGAGTTCGGCGATTCGGCGACTTCGTCGGTTATCTCGAATCCGCGATACGCGGGCAGGCAGTGCATAATCTTCGCATCAGCAGGGGCGTTTTTAAGAAGTTCGGTATTTACCTGAAAGCCTTCGAAGTCTTTTATGCGCTGCTGTTTTTCCTGCTCATGGCCCATGCTTACCCAGGTATCGGTGTAAACGACCTGCGCGCCGGAAACCGCAGCGGCGGGGTCATTGGTCTGAGTGACGGTGCCAGCGGCAACATTATTGGCCTTGTTGATTGACTCGGCGTCGAGCTCATAGCCTTTCGGCGAGGCAACGACGAGTTTCATTTGCAGCTTGGCTGCCGCAAAGGCAAGCGAGCGGGCAACATTGTTGCCATCGCCGATGTATGCAATTTTGACGCCTTCGAGTTTGCCAATATGCTCTTTGATTGTGAGCACGTCGGCCATGGCCTGGCACGGATGCGAGAAGTCGGTCAGCGCGTTGATAACCGGTATCTCGGCAAACTGAGATAGCTCAACTACAGTATTGTGCTCGAATGTGCGGGCCATGATACCGTGGACATATCGACTGAGTACGCGCGCGATGTCCTTTACCGGTTCGCGCTTACCGATGCCGCCTATGTCCTCGGGTTTGACGTATATACTGGCTCCACCCAAATCGGTCATTGCAACCTGAAAGCTCAGGCGAGTGCGCAGCGAGGGTTTCTCAAAGAGCATTGCAAGCGTCCTGCCCTCCAGACAGAGGTCTCGCTTGCCCTTTTTGTAGAGCTTTTTAAGTTCTGCGCTAAGCTCGATCAGTTCGAGAAGCTCCTGCGTAGTGCAGCGGTCTATTGAGAGAAAATGTTTCATAGCGAGGTCCCACTCATAACTTCGTCGAGAATATCTATCGCCTTGTTTACCTGTTCTTTAGTAGCAATCATCGGGGGCATAAACCGCAGCACCGTCTCGTGGGTGCAGTTTATACGCAGGCCTTTCTGCAGACAGCTATCGACAATTTTCGCGCCCGGTTTTGTAAGCTGTATGCCAATCATCAACCCGATTCCGCGGACATGGTCGATAATCGAATGTTTGCTTTTCAATTCTTCGAGCTTCTGCATTATATATTTGCCCAGCTCGTTCGCGTTCTGCAGAAGGTTTTCCTCTTCGATAACCTCGACAACACCTATGGCCGCTGCGCAGGCAAGAGCGTTTCCACCGAAGGTCGATGCGTGTTTTCCGGGCACGAGGGCCGCGGCGATTTCAGTTTTTGCCATCATCGCACCGATAGCGACGCCGCCGCCTAATGTTTTGGCCATAGTGATAATATCCGGCGTTACATCGAAATGCTGATAGGCGAACCACTTGCCGGTCCTGCCGATACCGGTCTGGACTTCATCGAGAATCATAACCGCGTTGTTCTTATCGCACAGCTCGCGAATCGTGTTGAGATATTCGTTTGTTGCTATATTGATTCCGCCTTCGCCCTGAATTGGTTCGACCATAACGGCGGCGACCTCGTCAGTGAACGCTTCTTCGAGCGCCTTAATATCGTTGAACGGCACATAGACAAAGCCGGGCAGAAGCGGCAAAAAGCCTTCGTGGTATTTCGGCTGGGCGGTAGCCGTGACCGTCGCAAACGTTCGGCCGTGGAAGCTGCCTTCGGCTGTGATAAACTTGTACTTTTCCTTAGCTGTATAAAGGCGCGCGAGTTTAAGTGCAGCCTCATTTGCCTCAGCGCCGCTGTTGCAGAAGAAGCACTTGCCGCCGAAAGCACGCTCGCTCAGGAGTTTGGCGAGTTCACCCTGCGGCTCGGAGTAAAACGTATTGTCGATGTGCAGCAGCTCGGCGGCCTGTTTGCGGACGGCTTCGACGACCTTCGGGTGACAATGGCCGATGCCGGAGACGGCCCAGCCGGGGAACATGTCGAGAATCTCGTTACCGTCGGCATCGTACATATAGCAGCCTTTGCCTTTGACTATGACTCGCGGCAGGCGGCCGTAGTTTGCTATCACGTATTTATCGAACATTTCTATCGTTTCCTGCGTCTTCATAAATATCAAGACCCCTTTGTTATCATAAGCTTTTGGGAAAGCGGTTTTATCTGACTATCTGTGTGCCGATACCCTTGTCGGTGTAAATTTCGAGCAGCAGCGAGTGCGGGATTCTTCCGTCTATGATGTGCGCCTTTTTTACGCCGCCGTCTATCGCGGTAAGACACGCCTCGACCTTCGGCATCATACCGCTGGTAATGACGCCGTCTTCAATCATCTTTTTTATCTGCTCTTCATTAACACTCGAAACAGTGCTCGATTCATCTTTCACATCGGCGCGTATGCCGTGAGTATCGGTAACGACGACAAGCTTTTCGGCAGCAATCGCGGATGCTACTTTGCCGGCTGCGCCGTCGGCGTTGACGTTTAGTTTTCCGCCTTTTGTATCCGAAGCAACCGAGGCAATAACAGGAACTTTGCCGGTACCGCAAAGGGTCCTGAGAAGCTCGGCATTAACGTTGTTGACTTTGCCGACGAAACCGAGGTCGACCTTTCGGCCGTTCTCGCCGGATAGTCGCAACGGCTCGGCAAAGAGCACACAACTGCTGAGCGAATGAAGGCCCATTGGTTCACAGCCGAGTTCGCCGAGTGTTTCGCATATCGGCGCATTAACCTCGTGCACAAGTGTATGTTCAACTATGTTAAGAGTCCGCTGGTCGGTATAACGATGCCCCTGTACCCAGGTTGCTTCGAGTCCCGACTTATTCATCGCCCTGGTTATGGCTTTTCCACCCCCGTGCACAATCACCGGCTGAATCCCCACGGTGTGCATAAAGGCGACATCGGTCAGCAATTTTTTGCGCAGGGACTCGTCGTCGAGGACACTACCGCCGAGCTTGACGACAACAATCCGCCCGCGAAATCGGCGAATGTACTCCATCGCTTCTATCAGAGAAGCAGCTTTTGCAATGGCCTGTTCCAATTCATATACTCCGCGAAAAACTGCTTTTAGCAAGCCGCTGAGTGTATTAGCCGCAAAGCCGGCAGTCAAGCAATTTTACTTGACGAACGAGACAGCCAAGGAACATCGTACCCCACTTCGAAGGATAAGGTGTATGACCACTGAAGGGTATCAAAGACTTAAGAAGTCAGGTAAATTACTACGGGTTTACAGCTGTAGAATTACGGTAGAGTATTAAATTTTCTTCGCGCCTTCGTGTCTTGGTGTTTTGGTGTTAAAAATCCGGTGACAGTCAATGGCTCAACCGACCTGAAAATTCTCCGCACCGACCAGCAATTTCATCTTCTTACAGAAATCCACATTCGGATTAACCCGCAGACTTTTATCCGCTACCGCCGAAATCCTTCCCTTACCCGTATTCAGCGCGACATAAATCGGGCTTCTGCCCCGGTGATGCTCGCAGATAGTTTTTATTTCAGCTACTTTTTCTTTGGTCACCTCATTCGCGTCGAGCCTGATATGCACTCTCGCGGCCAGTTTCTCCGTCGCCTCATCCAGCCTGATGAGTTCCTCGACAAAAATATTCGGTTTCTCTCTCCGCCGGTCAACCTTACCTTTGACAAAGACCACACTGTCCTCAATCAGCTTATCTGAAAATTTATTCAGCGTTTCCGGGAACAATACCACCTCCGCCTCGCCCTGTAAGTCTTCGAGAACAAACACCGCCATCTTCGCTCCGGCGTTCCTGCCCCTCTTGGTAGTATGATATCGCACTCTCGTCACCATCCCGCCTATTACAATCTCCCTGTTCTGCGGTATTTCATCAAGCTGCGAGCTGTTATAAGTCGAGTATGCGTTTATCTTCTCCGCACAGTGACTCAAGGGATTGCTCGTCACATAGAATCCCAGCACGTCTTTTTCGTAAGCGAGCATTTGCGCCTCAGGCCACGGGTCAACAGCCGGAAGCTTTTCATAATCCTTCGAGTAGTCCGTCTCCTGTGCCTGACCGAAGAAGTTCATCTGCCCGTTCGCCGCATCCGACTGCATCGATGAGCCAATCTGCATCGCTTTTTCCAGGCCAGCTAACATCTGGTGACGGTTCCCGCCCAATCGGTCGAATGCGCCTGCCTTTATGAGCGCTTCGAGCACCCTGTTATTAGCCGACCTCAAATCTACTTTCTCACAGAAATGGTAAAGGCTCCTGAACCTGCCGCATTCTTCGCGTGCCGCGATTATCTGTTCGACCGCCTTTGAACCTACTCCTTTAACCGCCGCCAGTCCGAATCGAATCACCGCCTTTTTTTCTTCGCCGTGACTTTTATACAAAGGCGTAAAGTCAACGCCGCTCTCATTTATATCCGGGGCAAGGACTTCTATCTCCATCCTGCCGCACTCGCCGATATAATCGACGACCTTGTCGGTATTGCCCATCTCGTACGTCAGCAGCGCCGCCATAAACTCGACCGCCCAATGCGCCTTCATATACGCCGTCTGATACGCTATAAGCGCATACCGCGTCGAGTGACTCTTATTAAAACCGTACCCTGCGAACCGCTCAATCAGCTCGAATATCTCTTCGGCCTGTCTGGCGCGCAGTCCCTTCGCCGTACAGCCCTTAATGAACCTCTGTTTTTCCTTCGCTATGGTCCTTGCCTTTTTTTTGCTTATAGCCTTAATCAGCGTATACGCCTCGCGCAGCGGTATGTCACCGAGGCGGTTGCAAATCCGCATCACCTGCTCCTGGTACACCATTATGCCGTAGGTTTCTTCGAGCACTTCTTTCATAATCGGATGCGGCAGCTCCCACTTTGCCCCGTGCTTTCGGTCAACATAATCGCCAATCAGAATCATCGGGCCCGGCCGGTACAGCGCGTTGGCAGCAATCAAATCCTCAATCCTGTCCGGCTCCATCTTCATCAATAAATCCTGCATACCGCCCGACTCGAACTGGAATACTCCCTTTGTCTGACCGCCGGCGAACAGCTCAAATACTTTTTTGTCTTTAAGGTCGATTTTTTCGAGGTCGATTTCGACGCCGTGTATTTCTTTAACCAGCTTTCGCGCCCGCTCTAATACACTGAGCGTTTTTAGGCCGAGAAAATCCATCTTCAACAGGCCGACTTTCTCGACAGTCGGCCCTTCGAATTGCGTAATAATTTCATCCGTCCCCGGAGCTTTGTAAAGTGGTATGTAATTTTCCAGCGGTTCTTCTGCTATAACTACGCCCGCCGCGTGCACCGACGCATGCCTTGCAAGGCCTTCCAGTCTTCTGCATATATCTATAACCTTGCGTGTCTGCTCATTTTTCTCGTATGCATCTCTAAGTTCCGGCTCGGTTTCCAGAGCGGTATCGAGTGTAATACCGAGCGTCTCAGGAACCAGCTTGGCCAGCCGGTCAGCCTCAGCCAAGGGAACGGCCAGCACCCGGCAGACGTCGCGTATCACCGCCCGCGCCTTCATCGTCCCGAACGTTATTATCTGCGCAACGTGCCCGTACTTTTGCCTGACGTAATCTATAACTCTGCCGCGGCTGTCCTGGCAGATGTCGATATCGATATCAGGTAACTCGTTTCGCTGCGGGTCCATGAACCGCTCGAACAGCAAGTCATACTTAACCGGGTCAACGTCACACAATCCAAGGCAATACCCGACTAATGTTCCGACTCCGCTGCCCCTGGCCCCGACCGGGATACTATTCTGATGCGCGAAGCTGCAGAAGTCCCACACAATCAAAAAGTAGCTGGCAAAACCCTTCGACTCTATTACCTGCAGCTCCCTGTCCAACCGCTCTTTAATCGGTCCGGTTACACTGCCGTAAATCTTCTCGGCATTTTCGTAGCACAGGTTGCTGAGGTATTGCTCCGGTGTCGAATTGTCCGGCGGATGAAACGCCGGGGCGTGTCTGCTCTTGAGGTCCAGCTCTACGTTGCACCGCTCAGCGATTGAAAGCGTATTATCGCACGCCTCGCCGAACTCGGCAAAATCCGCGCGCATCTGCTGCGGACTCTTGAGATACACATCAGGCGGATAAACCATCCTGTTCGGGTCATCCGCATTTTTGCCTGTGCTTATACAGCACAGACAATTGTGGGCCTCGTAATCATCGGCATCCAGAAAATGCACGTCATTGGTCGCAACCAGCCCCAGTCCGAGTTTGCGTGCGATATTAACCAGTCCCTCGCGAATCTCCGGCTCGTCACCCTGATGTTTTTGAATCTCGATAAAGTATCGGTCAGGCCCGAACATCCTGACGTAACTTTCCGCAACTTTAATCGCTCCCTTTTCATCACCCGCCGCCAGCATCATAGCCACCTCACCTTTAAGGCATGCACTGGTGCAGATAAGTCCCTCGTTAAACTCCGCCAGAAGCTCCTTATCTATCCTCGGCCGGTAATAAAATCCCTCTAAGTACGCCGCGCTGGCCAGCTTCAATAAATTTTTATAACCGGTATTATTCTGGGCCAGCAGTATCAGGTGATACGCCGCATCGCTGATACTGCTCTTTGTCCGCTCGAACCTGCTTTTCGGAGCTACATAAGTTTCGATTCCCAGGATAGGTTTTATCCCCGCCACCCTGGCCTTGGTATAAAACTCTATCACTCCGAACAGATTGCCGTGGTCTGTCAGGGCCACGGAACCCATTTCAAGTTCACGGCAGCGGCCAAACAGCTTGTCGAACGCAATAGCCCCGTCAAGAAGCGAATATTGGCTGTGTAAATGCAGGTGCGTAAATCCGTTACTACTCATCGATTTGACCCGTCCTTCGGTATATTTCCTTTGTATTTGCTATCATACCCAACAGACTTTATAATGTCAAAAAGTTCGACGAAAGGATGCGAAAAATGCAGAGAAAAACTTCATCTCTTTCATTCCTGAAGTACTCGGTCATAATCTTCCTTGTCCTTTTTGCCGGCTGTCCCGGCCCGGCCAATAAGACAGCCAATCAGCCGGACCAGCCGCACTTCACCGAGATAAAAACTTCGGAAACATACGTACACACCCCTACCGGTATGCAGTTTCCGCCCGAAATCGCAGGTTTCAAACGCACTAAAATCATCCAGTACGACCAGCAAGGCTCCAACGTCTCTGCCGAATATGCCCTCGATTATTTCGGATTCAAAATCGCCGAGGTAAGAGTGTACATATATCCGGTCGAAACCAATCCCGGCTCCGGCCCAATCAGCCTCGAAAAACACTACGACGAGTTGCGGGCGCTGCTCTTTAATATATATACCGACGCTCATGACCTGGAAGACGGCGAAATAAAAATCGGCCAGCCTTTCGGGCCTCAGCACGGCCTGATGTTCAAATTCACGCATCGCCCCCCACAACTGTTCAAATCCGAACTTTGCTACGCGAAACTATACTTGTTCGAACACGGCCCATGGTTTATCAAGTACCGCGTCACAAACCCCGTAAAAGAAGACGTAAAGGTCGATATAGAGTTCGGAAAGTTCCTGCAAATGCTGACCTGGCCGCAGCTTCCGTACGCCGACCCAAACCAGCCGGAAATTATTACACCGATTACGCCGGACAGTAACTTTTATTGAAATACTCTTGCACGGCCTGGCACAGAAATATATACTGCCGTTATAAAACTTGTTCACAGCCAGGGGAGCTGAAAGCTGAGATTGCTCGGCCAAAGCTGAGAATCCCGCACCTAATTCTTAACGGAAGGTTTAGCAAGACTGATTAAGACAAAGGCCGAAAGCAAACCTTTTAAGTTGTTAATCTTTTTTCGGAATTAGGTGCGGGAGACCCTTGAACCTGCTCAGGTTAGTACCTGCGAAGGAAGGTTTAATAGTTTTTATAAGCGCTCCTTGTTGCAGGGGCGCTTTTTTATTTCAGTGCCAGTTAGTGTCAAGGAACCAAAAAATGAAAGAAATCCAAATCTCCAGAGCAATTATCGAAAGGTATTTTACCAACCTGACCGACCATCTCGAAAACGACGTGGTTATCGTCGGCGCAGGCCCTGCCGGCCTTATCGCCGCATACTACCTTGCCAAAGCAAGCGTAAAAACCATCGTACTAGAAAAGAAACTTTCCACAGGCGGCGGAACCTGGGGCGGTGCGTCAGGCTACAACCAGGTCATCTTCGAGGAAACGGGAATACTCGATGAATTGGAAGTCTCCTGCCTGAAACAGGGTAATCTTTACGCCGCAAACTCCATCGAATTCGCAGCCGCTCTTACATACAAAGCCGCAAAAGCAGGTGCTGAAATCTTCAACCTTATGCAGGTCGAAGACATTATCATAAAGAAAGAGGCCGTCGAAGGCGTTGTCATAAACGGCACTCCTATCCTTATGTCATCGCTGCACGTTGACCCGTACTGCATCTCGGCAAAATATACCGTCGATGCGACGGGGCACCCGGCCGAGGTCGTCAATATGCTAAAGGACCGCAAACCCGACATCCTGCCGCGCATCCGCGAAGGCTTTATGGACGTCGACAGCGGCGAAAAAGGTGTCGTCGAAAAGGCGGGCGAAATCTATCCCGGCCTGTTCGTCGCAGGTATGAGCGTCTGCGCCGTATATAACCTGCCGCGCATGGGACCTATCTTCGGTGGTATGCTGAAATCTGGAAAATCCGTCGCTCAACAAATCGTCAAAAAATTGTCCTGAGCAGTTATTAATCAGACAAAAACGAAATGAACTCGTTCGGTTGCGACGGCGTGACAACTATCACCTTATCTGTGAATCTGAGCACAACCGAAAGTTTCGGGCTTGTTACAAAGGCGCGGTAATGCCCCAATTTTTTATTCATGAATGCTCCGGAAAAGCTGAACAAACCGCCGTTGCCGCAGGTCCTTATAGAACCTTTCATCGCTTTGGGGTCGGCGGCCGCTGACTCAAGGCCGGACAAAGAAACCTCGGTATTCCAGAAGAGCCTCTTAATAACCAAAGTATCATTCGTTAAGACAAAACCCCTTATCATAAACAGCGAACAAATGAACAGAATCGACAGGGGCATAACCGTCATTATAAGAATCCAGAAAATATTTCCACTGGGACCCGTGAAAAGAGGAATCGAGGCGACGCCGACAAGTATCGCGGTCGAAACTACTGTCATCAGCTTAAGGCTCGTGCCCCACGGCGCGCCAAATTCAGCTCGTTTCTGCGTTAATTCCGCCATGGAATCGGAATAATCATTCATCGAAACTGCCTTTCAGTTATTTCTTGGACTGAAGCGATGAATCTCGCGATTAGTTTCATTTAATAACAATACGCTGCAGGCGGCTGATTATTTCATCCACTATCTGCTCATGCGTCTTTTTTTCGCAATTTATCGTAATTTCGGCGTACTTTTTATATAAAGGCTGACGTTTTTCATACAGCCCGGCAAGGCTCTGGCCTTTTTCCATCACCACCCCGCGGGTATAAAGATTAGTGACCCTTGTCTCGACCTCCTCGAAGGGCAAATCGAGGTGGACTATTATTCCGTCCTGGGCTAAATGCTGCACAGCCTTTTCGCTATAGACCGCGCTGCCGCCGGTTGCGATTACCGCGTTTTTAATATCAATACAGATAATATGCGATTCCTCGATTCGGCAGAATTCCTGAAGTCCTTTTTCGTCGATAATCTCCTGCAGCTCTTTTTCTTCGATAGCCTGGATATAAACATCCGTATCGAGAAAGTACCTCCCCATAGCCTTGGCCAGCAGCACGCCGACCGTGCTCTTGCCCGCACCCGGCATACCTATCAAGACGATATTCGATTTGTTTTTCATACGAGCGACGCCCTGTTTTCATCGAAGACCGGTCCGAGATTCGCCTGCTCAAAGACCTCCAGCAGCGCCTCCGGGCCGTTTTCTTTTGCATAGTGGCGCTCCTGCATCGTAATCGGGACCATCATCAGAAAATCAACCTTGTCTCTGCCGATTTGAAGGCTGTCGAACTTCGGCTTTTCAAAAAACGGCGGGACCAGAAACGCGCACGTCAGTTCCGTTTGTCTTTCCGTCACCGGCTCACCTACGCTGATGGTATGAAACCAGTGCATATACGATTCTTCTTCGAACGGCATCTCTGCTAATAGTTTCAGAACGGCGAATATCCGTTCGTAAGGCTCTTCTACGTACGTCAGGATTTCCGTGCGCGGCGATGCCCAGTCCACATCCTGCGGAATATTCTGCCTCTTATCGCTCATACCGCCGGTAATCAACGTCCAGTAAGGCCGCTTCCTGCTCGGCTCGAACTGGTAAATATCGACGTGGACTTCATGAGCGTCGGTCGAGTGCATAACGTTATCGCTCATCGTACCGAAGAATTTTTTATAATGCTTCTCGCGTTTCGCCATCCACTCTTCATACACGTCCCCCGGACCGTTTTGACGTTTGAATAATCCCATTTTCTGTCTCGCTACTTTTTCTGTAATCCTGACGTAAGTTCCTATACTATAAATTCCTCTGCGCTCTCTGCGTACTCAGCGGTAAAACTTATATCAATTTTATCGTTTCCGGCGTTTCCAGACAACCCACAGGCAGCCTGCTGAGAATCTTCTGCGTAAATCCACTGCCTCCTATTTCATTGGGAGAATGCGAATCCGAACCATAAATCAATTTCACCCCCGCCTCAAGTGCGATTTGGTAAACCTTATACCACTTGTCGATATAACCCGCCGGCAGCTTGTCTTTATCGTGCTCGTTAATTTCCCACAGCACATTGTTCTTCGCCGCAGCCGGTGCGACGCCCCGCATTACTTCCAGCATCGCCTCGAAGTGCGAATCGAGGTCCAGCGCTGAGGTAATCATCCTGCCCGGATGCGCAAGGGCGTCAATCTTTTCATTTTCAAACACACCGAGCATCGTACTTCGCCAGCGCTCCAAAAGCTCACCGGCATCCAGACTGTTGTCCGCCGCGTGCCTCGGATAATTACCGGGCCCGGGTATATAATGCACGCCTGCTATAACGTAATCCAAATTGTCCGGCGCCGGACAAGCCAACCTGCCGTCGCTGTATCCCCCCGCCACGTCGATTTCCGCTCCAATCAGCACCCGGCAATTCGTCTTATGGCCTGCCGTCTCTTCTCTTATTTTTTGCGGCACTAATGCCTCGTTCGGACTATATATATGGTCCGCGATACAAATAGTATCAAGCCCCAGCTCATCTGCCCGCCGCAGAATCGCCTCGATACTCATCGTCTCGGCGTGCCCACAATATTGGGTATGTATGTGCAGGTCGTAATTAATTTCAGCCATAATTAAAGTCCGTCAGTTCAACACAAAGCAAGAGTATATCAGATAGACCGGTTATTGACAGGCCGTGCGCATAAAAAAGGCCGGACTGAAAAGCCCGGCTCTTTTATTTACGATATTGTAACCACTATTCCGGCAAGTCCTGCGGCGAAACGTCTTTTACACTCAGGTCACCATAAATAACACGATATGTTTTCGAGTCTCTCGGCTTATACAAGAACACTGCCTTGTCTGCCCGGCCGAGTTTTACACCATTTCCGATATAGCGCCAGTCGATCCCACTTGGTCCCAGTTGCTGGAAGAACATAACTCCTCTTGCAAAGTGCATCCCGAGTAGCACTTGTTCCTCTTCGGATATTTTCGGTTCACCAGCTTCTGCTTGTATTTGACCAACCATGTTCACGAAATCTTCAAGGCCCAGACTTTCCGGGAAATTGCCGCCGAAAGAATGCTTTACCAAAATCCGAAGGGTGATAATAAAGTCCTGCTCGGAGAACTGGCTCAAATCAAATTCCTGCTCGCTCAGGATATAGCCGGCAGGAACATCCATACTGAGAAGTGACTCGTCGACCGGGACATCGAACTCGATATTCTTGAGAATGTAACGAGTCTGTCCAAATCGCAATTCGATACGGATAGGCGTGGCTGTTTCGGAGTCAGCCCAGATTTTAATTCCCTCATCATGGCCGCGAACCAGGAATCCGATGGCATCCCGGCCGTCAATCTCCTGTTGTCCAAGCTCCTCGACCTCCTGTCCTTCGAGTCTGGTAACGGCGTTTCTGACAAATTCCATGAAGTTTTTGGTTTGTTCCCCGATCGGCCCCTTTATGTCCATGTAGGTAGCGCCTTTGTTCAGAGGGTCCAGGGTGAGCATCTTTGCGTTATCCAGGTCGAGAATCAGGACAGTCTCCATATTCGAAAATGTTCTTCTGATTCTGTTGCCGACTACTATATCATGAATGACCGGCCCTTCTTCTTCGCCCACAAGGAAATCAAACACAATAGTTCGAGCGTTGAGAATCGGCTCAATGACCTGGGCAAAAGTTACAGTGCCGCCAAAAAATTGGCCTATGCCGAAAAGGGTGGCTATCGTTATCACCGCCGCAGCGGCTAATCGTGTTATTCTGCTTTTCATAATTATTCTCCATTTATTCGGCTCTGCATCAGCCGAAGTTGTTTCTTTTGAATCAGCCAGCGCCTGTAAAGCGTCACTTAGTACCTTCTTGTCCATCTCGGCGCTGGTCGTATCATTGAGTTTCTTAATCATTTTTTTTATCTTCTCTGCCGGCCTCATTATTGCACCTCGCTATTGAGAAGTGACCGCAGCTTATCCAGTCCGTACCGGTATCTGGCGCAGCTTGTACTTGTCGGGACACCCTGCAGTTTGGCTATTTCCCTGAACTTCATTCGGCCTTTGATATGCAGGATGACCGCTTCCCGCTGCTCGTACGGCACCTCTGCCATCGCCTGCCTCAGCCGTGTCAATTCTTCCTGAACCATCGCACATTGTTGCGGGCCGTCTGTGTTTGATGAGACAGGGTCCGTCGAATCCAGATTTGCGGCGGCCTGTCGCGTCCTTGCGCGTATCCTGTCGCGTGCCCGATTACCTACGCACGTCGCCAGATAGCCCTTCAGGTTCGTCATAAACTGCAACTGCCGAACCATCCGTGCAAAGGAGACAAAAACGTCGTGCACAACGTCTTCTGCCTCGCCCTGTCCGCCGAGAAGGGCCTTTGCGAGCGTGAACAGATAATCCTTGTATTTTTGATATACCTGGCACATCGCATCGGCATCGCCGCGTCTCAATCTCGATACAAGCAGTTTATCTTCAATCATTCACAAGCCGCCTGATTACCATAAAAAAGACGTCCGTCCATATATAATAACGAACACCACGCACACTTTTATATATCTGCACCGGAAAAATTCAAAATAAAAAAGACCGGGCTGTAATACGCCCGGCCCCGGTGTATTCGTGCGGATTTACCTTCAGTTATTAAAATCGAGCAATTCGTCAGGCCAGTCCTTACTGAGGACTTGTTTGAGGTTTCCGTCGGTATCGAGAACGACGATTTCTTTTCTGCGATGCGGCGTATTCGGGTCGGTGCGGATAAAACGGGACTCTTCACCGACCAGGCAGCAAACTGCATCGGAGCCTTTCCACTGTGGTGCGAGTTTCGGAGTATCATTGCTTCCGAATGATTTGTCCTCGTAAACCAGAACTCTCGAAATGCAATGGTCGTCGCCCATATCATATATTCCGACGCTATTGTATCCGCCGGGCAGAAGAATCCGCCGTGAATCCTGCGAAAGTTCAAAAAGGTGACAATTGCCTTCGGTAAATAGCAGGACCTCTTCCGGAAGGATTTCGTTAATCGAGCCGGTAACCGTATCACAGTAAAAAATCGTTGGCCCTTCCTCTCTCTCGTCAATCTTGCCTGTCGGAAGTGACATTTTCTCTGACGTAAAGAAAATCCGTCCGCCCGCCCCATACGAAACACTCATCCATGATTTATAAACCACACCCGCCAATTCTTCGGCCGCACCCGTCAGGATATATTCTCTGTCTGTGTCGCTTTCGTTTGCATCGACTTTCCTGACAAGAAGCCGGCCGTTGGCGTCGATGATGGTTTGCTCAACCACTGTACCGATGACCAAATCTTCGTCGAGGTCCTCATCTTCCGGTTTCAAATAGACGATTGCCCGGCTGTCGTCCCTGAAATCACTGCCGATTGCCACGGCCGAATCAACCAGCACCGGCGGCGTCCGGCCGTCACACTGAGCAACATAAAGGTCGAAGCCTGCCTCGAATGTATCACCGCCGATACGGTCGGCTGCCCAGGAAACGAGCTTCGAATCCGGCGAGAACCGCAGATGCCAGAGCATCTGTGAATCACTCGCCAGGACTTTCCTGTCGTTCGGGTCGGTCGTGGGGGCAACTACTATTTGGAATAACGGGAGCTCTTTTTCCTTCGTCTTTTTAATGAGCTCGGTTCCGATTTTCTCGGCGAGCCGACCGTCGGCATTTTCCACGAGATACCGCTGCACCCAGGCGACGTGCTGGCTGTTGAATTCATCTTTTTCTCCGCTGCTAAACGGGCCTGTAATCCTTGCCGTGCCGATATGGGGCAATTCATCTCTTACAACCTTCCGCTCAAGGACTTTTTGTTCAAGAATTTCAGCGTATTCTTTGATTAGTTTGACCCGCTCCGGCCGAAGCCGCTTTAATGCTTCTTCGAAGTCATCTACCTTCACGGCTCGACCGTAAGCAAAAACCGAGCCGTCCGGCGAAATCGCCGGCCACATCATGGTCGATTCGTTCGGTTCGATTTGGGTAAGGCAGCCGCTATTGCCGTCGACCAGGAACAGTGTACCATTCTTGCTGTAAATTCCGACCGAACCGTCCTGTGACCATTGAAGCGAATCCTCAGGCACACACCCGGCACAGAATAACACCACTGCGTACAACACGATGAGAGACAACACGACAAGTCTTTTCTTGGTCATTGTATTTCTCCTTCGGATACTTTTTATAAAAGCCGAGTAAACCGGTTCCGGTCAATTGGCTCTTCACGTCGAAGCAGCACGGCTTCTGCAGAACTTCATTATTATAGACGACCGGCTGGACACTGCGCAACTGTGTTTTTAGTTAAATATGATATTAATAATGATAATTTGCACAGGCCCGGATTCATATAAAAAAAAGCCGGACCGATTCGGCCCGGCCTGTGTAAAAAAGCAATTACCCCGATTACTGCTTCTGAGACCCCTCAAGTTCAGCCAGCTCTTCTGAGCTTACATCCGCGCTGCTAAGGTCGCCGAAAATTACCCTGTACCGGTCCTCGGAAACCCTCCACCGCAGCAAAACAGCATCTGCATCATCAGCCGTAACCACATCGCCGTAGTATTCAACCTCTTCGTTGTTTCGTATAAGTTCGGTATAAAAAGTGCAGGCCGCCGGTACATTCATCAGGTTACTCATCATCCGTTTAACCTCCTGCTCATCGTTCTGGTCTCTGCCGCTTTCTTTCAATGCCTTACCCGCTTCACTCATCGCCGTAGCTATCGCCAGGCTGCTTGGATATACTCCGCCGGTGATTTTTGCAAATCCCCGCAGGGCGTCAACTGCCCTTTCTTCACTGCTGCTGTCAGCACCCTCGGGCACGCCCATCATGGTATAATCAGCGGGAATGTTCGGCTTAAAGTAATCAGGCCCCAGTTCGTCGACCAATTTAAAGTCCTCCATAACTATCTTAATACGGACATCGCTGCCGGCAACTCCATCGACCTTTACACGCACCGGAAACTCGGTCTCTACATCAGCCCAGACACGAATAACGACATTCTCAAAGGCCCCCTGCATAAATGCCGGATTATTAACCTCAATCCCCTCGACCTCTACACCGTTAATCTTGTCGCGACCCAGTTGCGTATAGTCCCCCGACACGCACTTCCTTAAAATATGCCTTGGGTCATTTTTCTGATAGTACTCGTCAAGCTGTCCACTGGTTAACGGCATCTGCATATACATCTTAGTTTCCGGAACGACAGTAATGAGAACCTTCCGGTCGGGGTTCATATAGCTGCTCGACACCACCTTGCCGTTCATATAGGCATCAGCCCGAATGCCGTACTGCCTGCTGTTATATACAATTGATTCCGTTTCGGTCGGCCCTGCTTCATCGAAGCCGCTGATGCTCGTCCTTAAACGGTATGACAATACCATCGCTCGCTCGACGCTATTGACCACATCCGCCCAGGCAATACCGGAACCACCCAACTGGCTTACCCAAATAAACACCCCTGCAATTATCGCCGCCGCCGCAGCCAGCCTGGTTATTCTGCTTGATGCTATACGGGTAAACAAAATGTGATGCTCCGACTGCTTTTCTAATGACTCTGCAAATTCTCGAGACATCTGCTCGCCTGTTCTGTACACGTCGGGCGGAACAGCTTCTTTCCCGATATTGTTCATAATGTCCTCGATATTCTTGTCTTTCATTAGTATTACCCCCTTTATACAAGATTTGCCAATCTTACTCTCAGACGGCCTATAGCTTTTGACACATGCGACCTTACAGAAGCCTCGGTACAATGCAGCTTCTCCGCAATTTCTCTATAATCCAGTTGCTCGAGGTATCGCATTACAATCGCCCGTCCCTGTCTGACGGGTAAGTTACTTATCTCACGCTTGACTATTGACGCCAACTCATCCGTCTGGACTTTTTCATCACAGTTTTTATCCGAATTGACTTGGCTTGTTACAAACTTCCCGTCCCTGCCGATTCTGTTGCGCCAGGCCTTCGAATTAGCACTGAGTGCTATCCGGTAGATATACGCCCCCGCCTTTTCACTATTAAGTTTCCTGATATTCTCCCACATCCCTAACAACGCATACTGCATCGCTTCTGCAAAGAGTTCACGGTCGCCCGTCAGCCGCCACAGAACCGATATTAAGAGCCTGTTATACTTGCTCCTCACAGATTTAAACATCTCGACCTGTCTTGCATAATCCATAACCGTTACTCCGCTATCAAAAGTCAACCGAAACTATGCAATTTCCAAAATAATATAACCGCCGTACTCTGATTTTGTGTAAATGTTTTTTGGCGAGAAAAAAAACGGCCGCCGGTATCCGGCAGCCGCTCAAATCACTATATTTCACCTTTTTTGCGTCGTATAGCGGTTAACCACTCAAATCGAACTTTTCGCCGGTTAGACGCTCATAACCCTCGATGTACTTGGCGCTGGTCTTTTCAATAATATCATCCGGCAGCTCCACGCCCGGTCCGGACTTGTTGAAGTTAATACTTTCGAGGTAATTGCGGACGAACTGCTTATCGAAACTCTCCTGGTCCCTGCCCGGCTGATACTTATCGGCAGGCCAGAACCGCGACGAATCCGGTGTCAAAACCTCATCTATCAGAATCGTCTTGCCGTCAACTACGCCCCACTCGAATTTGGTATCGGCAAGGATTATTCCCCTGCTCTCGGCGTATTCACTTGCTTTCGAAAATATCTGCGTGCTCTTGTCACGAACGTAATCAGCCTGTTCCTGTCCTATAATTTCGACGCACCTTTCAAAGCTGATATTCTCATCATGCTCATCGTGCTCAGCCTTGGTCGCGGGAGTAAAAATCAATTCCGGCAGCTTGCCACACTGCTTCAGTCCGCCGGGCAGCTTCTGTCCGCACACCGTCTGACTTTGCTTGTATTCCTTCCACCCGCTGCCGGCCAGGTATCCGCGGATTACACATTCAATCGGCAGCACCTTTCCCCTTTTAACCAACATACTCCTGCTGGCAAGCTGCTGCGAATAATCGCAGAAAGGCTTCGGGAAATCTACAACTACATCACTGATAAAATGGTTCTCGACGGTATCAGCCAGAAAATCAAACCAGAACCGCGATATCTTCGTCAGCACAATCCCCTTGTATGGAATCCCGTTAGCCATTATCACGTCGAATGCGCTAATCCGGTCCGTTGCCACAATCAGCAGCTTATCGCCCAGGTCGTATATATCCCGCACCTTGCCCCGTTTCGGTTCGACACTTCCGATTTTTGTCTGCAGTACAGCTTCCATGATGACTCCTTTCTGCCTCTGCAGGCGGTTTACAGGGATTTATTTAGAGGCATACGTTCTCGGCCTCTCTCGGCGCCTCTGGTTCCAAC
>Ga0315549_1001464_pt1 | contig 24453 bp, 23 predicted proteins | sample SalMarSW160200MG_FD_203101 | JGI IMG/M metagenome (GOLD analysis project Ga0315549, IMG submission 203101) | Salt marsh sediment microbial communities from the Plum Island Ecosystem LTER, Massachusetts, United States - Salt Marsh Sediment SW1601-200 ... | reverse complement strand
CAGATGTTGAAACGGCCATAAACTATGTGAGAAAACATAAGGTACATCAGACCACATTGACTGCATTTCGCCAGCCCTCCTCTTCGTGAGAAGCCCCGCCATTCATGGCGGGGAGTATATCACATTCCCCGTATCCACTGGGCTCAAATTCCAAATAATTTCCTTACTTTATATCATGAAGTTGGGCAATTGAGAAAGGGTTTATATTATACAACAACATTAATCGACAATATTAATCTTGCAGTAAAGTAAACTATCTATTTTAAAATCTGTAAATGTATACAGCCCAGTCAATATTATGCAATCAATGTCTTTGTTTTAATTTAAGGTTTTAATTTAAGTCTTGATATTCTTGATCTTGATATATGGATATATACATACGCAGGAAACATTTTTTGTGCTTTGTTGTCCTGCCGATGGTACGATTAAAATTCTTCTTTCTTCACCATCCCCTTTCCTGCATCCTTTCTCCCGGGGGAATCTCTTCTACGGTTTGCCCCACCATCGCCTTCCCGAGTCCTCCGGATATCTCTGTGAGCACAGATGGGTCATCAAAATTTGCCACCGAGTCCACTATTGCCTTTGCCATCTTTGGCGGGTTTGAGGATTTGAATATGCCGGAGCCTACGAAAACGCCGTCATTTCCGAGTTGCATCATGAGTGCCGCATCTGCAGGGGTTGCTATCCCACCCGCCGCAAAATCAACGACAGGCAGCCGTCCCCGTTTTGCCGTTTCCTTCACAAGCTCGAAGGGCGATTCTATCTTTCTTGCCACTTCCATGAGTTCATTGTTATCCTTCTCCTTCAATTCTCTTATCTGCTTGAGTATGACACGTCGGTGGCGGACAGCCTCTATTATATTCCCTGTACCTGCCTCACCCTTTGTCCTTATCATTGCCGCCCCCTCGTGAATTCTTCGCATCGCTTCCCCCAAATCACGGGCGCCGCAGACGAACGGGGTCTTGAAGTCATGCTTCCATACGTGATAGAACGGGTCAGCAGGCGTTAGTACTTCGCTCTCGTCTATCATATCAACGCCTATGCTTTCAAGTATTCGTGCCTCGGTTATATGGCCTATCCTGCACTTTGCCATGACCGGGATTGAAACTGCATCCATGATGTCCTGTATAATTTTCGGGTCAGCCATTCTTGCAACGCCCCCGGCGGCACGGATATCGGCAGGGACACGCTCGAGCGCCATGACTGCCACCGCCCCCGCCTCCTCCGCCGTGATGGCCTGCTTCGGGATGGTAACATCCATGATGACGCCTCCCTTCTGCATCTTGGCAAATCCTCGCTTTACCAGTTCGGTGCCGTACATGAGTCCTTCCAAATCAAGATTAAGTGGCATGGGTGAATATAGGGAGCTTGTATTATATATTTTGCGGGAGGTATCAAAACAATTTTAAGGGTTTAGCGGATGGCGGGTCAATGAAGGCAAGTATTGTAATCCCGACGCTGAACGAGGAAGAGGGAATAGGTGATACGCTGGACAGCGTCAGCAGGAAGGGATTTGAGAAGATGGGGCTTGAACTGGAAATGCTTGTCATAGACGGCAATTCCTGGGACCGTACGAGAGAGATAGCCGAGGGGAAGGACGCAAGAGTTATTATTGAGCCGCGCAAGGGTTATGGAAGGGCATACAAAACAGGGCTAAAAGAGGCGGAAGGAGATATAATCGTCACGGGTGATGCCGATGGTACATATCCTTTTCATCTTGCCCATGAGTATGTTGATACTCTTCTTAGCAAAGACATGGATTTCATCACAACCAACAGATTTGCAGGGCTGGAGAAAAAGGCGATGAGCCTCAAGCATTTTTTTGGTAACTTCATTCTTTCTTTAACGCTCCGCCTGTTTTACGGGGTGAAGGTGAAGGATTCGCAGTCGGGTATGTGGATTTTCAGAAAGGAAGCGCTGGGAAAACTGAAGAAACTTGAGGAATTCGATGACGGGATGCCGTTCAGCGAGGAAATAAAAATAGAGATGTTTTCGCATTCCGGCATAAAGGCCTTGGAAATACCGTCCCAGCTCTTCAAGAGAAAGGGAGATGCAAAAATCGAATCATTTGGCGACGGATGGAAAAATCTGAAATTTCTGGTAAGAAACAGGTGTGGTAAATGGATCCGTTAGTGATTTTGTGGATATTTCTTTTTGGTATAATCGCAGGATTCATGGGGGGCATTACATTTGTGTACCGCCGGGCGGTGCAGCCCTGGAAGGAAAGAGCGGAGAAGGTGGAGACAAGGAAACGTTCACTCTCATCTACCTACGGAAAAATCACAGAACAGTTTGCCCCATTTATGGAAGATTATCCGTTCAACTGGAAAAAATTTCGTTTCATCGGCTCTCCGATAGACGGCATACAGTTTGATAATGAAGTTATATACTTTGTTGAATTCAAGAGTGCGGGAGGAAAACTGAGCGAGGAGCAGAAGAGAATAAAGAAGATGGTGGAGGAGAAGAAGGTGGAATGGTACGTTTTCGAGGCAAAGGATGGGAATCAATCTTAAACCTTTAACCGCTCCGAAGGCAGTATCGCTCGATGAGTTGAGCGGGATGACGATAGCAGTAGATGCATACAATGTCCTCTACCAGTTTCTATCCATAATAAGGCAGAGGGACGGCACGCCTTTGAAGGATGCCTACGGAAATGTGACATCTCATCTTTCCGGTATGCTGTACAGGACTGCAAATCTGGTCGAGCTTGGAATAAGACCGGTATATGTTTTCGACGGAAAACCCCATCCCCTGAAGATGAAAACCCTGCACGAGAGAAGGATTGTAAAGGAAAGGGCGATGGAGGAATGGGAAAAAGCCCGGGAAAGGGGAGACATGGAGGAGGCAAGAAAGAAAGCACAGCAGACATCCGTGTTGAGCAAGGATATGGTGGACGAGGCGAAAAAACTGCTTGATTTGCTTGGGATACCGCACATAGACGCTCCCGGCGAGGGCGAGGCACAGGCATCATTTATGAGCATGAGAGGAGATGCCGATGCCGCATACTCCCAGGATTTTGACTGTCTGCTGTTCGGTGCCCCTCTTCTGGTAAGGAATGTGGCGGTAACAGGGCGGAGGAAGTTGCCGGGAAGGCAGAAGTGGGTGAATGTGTCGCCTGAGAGAATTGTCCTGCGGGATGTGCTGTCTGCCAATGAAATAACGAGGGAACAGCTGGTTGACATGGCGATTCTGGTGGGCACGGATTTCAACGGGGGAGTCAAGGGGATAGGTCCAAAAACCGCCCTGAAGTTGATAAGGAAATACGGAAAAATAGAGGAGATGGAGAAGATGGAGGAGGTAGAGAACCTCCGGGAAGTAAGGAATATTTTTTTGCATCCTTCCGTAACGGACAGATATTCCGTTGAATGGAAAGAAATAGATGTCTCCGGGGTGCTTGATTTTTTATGCAAGGAGCATAGATTCGGCGAGGACAGGATAAGACATGCCGTAGAAAAATTCAAGGATTTTTCAAAATCATTGGGGCAGAAAAACCTGTTTGATTTCTAGTTCAATTTAACATAAATCTAATTCAGTTCTAGTTCTAAAACCCTTCTTCTTTTGATTTTCTGGTGTTTCTCTCCAAAAGCTTTTTAACGTATATTTTCATATATTAGATATGGCTGATGAGCATGAGTTGGAACACGTCAGGATAATTCTCGATTATTTGCCGTGCGAGACCTGCGAGGAAACCGTCCCGGAAGACGAGAGAAAGTACCTGTGCACGGTATGCAACAGGATAGACAGAAGTATTTCTGCGGAGATAGAAGTGCCCAGGTGGAAGATGGAGGAGGGCGAGGTGGTTGCCGTCGATGGAAGGGACATAGAGGAGTTAAAGCCCAGCATATCGGTGATTGAAGAAGAGGAGGAGATGGAGGAGAGGGTGATGGAAGAACTGGAAGTGCTGGAAGTGGGAGTAGAAATTCCTGAAGATGCAGTGGAGGTGGAGGAGAAACTGCCGGAATGGGAAACAGTAGACGGGGATGTCCCATTCATTTTCGGGGAGTATACGCTGTACACCAAAGAGGTAACATTCAGGGGGGATAGAAAGCAGCAAATATTCTTCTTCAGCAAGAAAAAGAAGGATGATGCAAAGCCCTGTGCCAAGCCTGAGGGCTATGAGGTCAAGGTAAACGAAAGGACGGGATTGCCCCTTTTGAAAAAATCAAAATAGTTCACGATGCTCATAGACGAATTTGATTATCATCTGCCCCGGGAGGTAATTGCCCAGAAGCCTGCGATTCCAAGGGATATGTGCAAGCTCATCGTTTTGAAGGACGGGATATACCACCATATTTTTTACGAGATTCTGGACTATCTCGGGGCGGGGGACGTGGTGGTATTGAATGATACGAGGGTTATCCATGCAAGAATTCATGCACGCAAGGATACCGGCGGAAAGGTGGAGTTACTGGTGCTCGGCAACGAAGGCAATCTTTTCAGTTGTCTTGTTAAGGGAAAGGTGAGGGTGGGCACGGAGATAATTTTCGATGGAAAAGTTGGGAATGCTAGGAATGGAAATTGGAGAAGAGTGGAGGAGGAAACTGAAGATAGAACAGGGGGAGAAGTAGTGGGACAGGTGATGGAGAGGGATGGCGGCAAATGTACGGTCGATATCCCCTTATCCATGGAGGAACTGGAAGCGATGGGCGAAATGCCCCTTCCGCCATACATAAAAGAAGAGATTGATAGGGAAACGGCGGAGATGTACCAGAGCGTGTTTGCAAGGGAGAAAGGTTCGGTTGCCGCCCCCACCGCCGGCCTGCATTTTACACGGGACATGCTGGACAGGATGAAGATGAAGGGGGTGGAAATCGTGTATATCACACTGCATGTCGGGATGGGGACATTCATGCCAATTCGTTCCAGGAGAGTTGAGGAGCACAGGATGGAACCGGAGTTTTATGAGATTGGCGAGGATGCCTCGGGGAAAATAAATGATGCTCATGGCAGGGGGGCGAACATCATGGCGGTTGGCACGACAGCGATAAAAACGCTTGAAAGCTCGGCTGATGACGGTATTGTAAAGGCAGGGAGCGGATGGAGTGATTTATTCATCTATCCGGGTTACAAATTCAAATCGCCGATAACCAGTATCCTGACCAATTTTCACATGCCGAAATCCACGCCGCTATTACTCATTAGTGCCTATGCTGGAAAAGAAGCGATCATGAGGGCATACAGAGAGGCTTTGAAACATAACTACCGCTTCCTGAGTTTCGGAGATGCAATGCTAGTAATGGATAAAAATGTTTGAGATAGTTGCCGAACAAGGTGATGCGAGAGTCGGTTCAATCAAAACGCCCCATGGTATTGTTGAGACTCCCATTTTCCTTCCGGTTGCAACTAAGGCAGTCGTAAAGACAGTCACGCCCGGAGAAGCATGGGATGCGGGGTGCAGGGGAATTATTGTCAATTCACTTCACCTTTACAGGAGAGGGATGGAGAAAATAGAAAGGGCAGGAGGCATTCACAATTTCATGAGATGGAAAGGCATTGTTGTGAGTGACAGCGGCGGGTTCCAGCCGATAAAGAAATTTCCGTGCAATGTAGAGAATGACGGTGTTGCCTTTTCAATGCCCGATGGTGCAATAGACATATTCACACCTGAAAAATCTATTGAAGTGCAGGAAAGACTGGGAGTTGATATTGCATTGACTCTCGATGATTGTCCTTCTTATCCTTATACAAGAGAAAGGGTTGCAACATCGGTAGATAAAACGATTGAGTGGGCATCTCGTTGCCAGGGAAAAAGCAGGGTTGCCATATTGCAGGGTGGTACATTCAGGGATGAACGCATAAGGTGCGCAAAAGCCATGGCAAAAATGAATTTTGACGGATTTGCAATAGGCGGACTTTGTATAGGTGAGCCGAAAGGGGATATGCACCGGGTGGTGGGGGAAACCGTGCCGCACCTTCCAAAAGACAAGTTCCGCCATTTGATGGGGGTTGGCTCGGCAGAGGATATCGTAAAGGGAATAAGGGCAGGAGTGGACATATTCGACAGTGCCTTCCCGACGAGAAATGCCCGTCACGGCACGATTTTTACTGATAAGGGCAATATAAACCTCGGAAGAGCCAAGGTAAAAGGTGATGTCATCCATGAAGGGTGCAAATGTTATACATGCAGGAATTTTTCACTCGATTATCTTAACCATCTTTTCAAGGAAAAAGATCCGCTCGGGGCAAGACTTGCAACCATCCACAATCTATTTTTTACCAATAAAATCGTGGAAGAAGCAAGGGAAAAAATACGACAGGAAAAACTCTAAAAACGGCGGAGGGCATTACAAGTGATGTTGTTCGAAAAGGAGCATGGCGTTATGGTGGCCTGCGATGTCGTTTCTTCCGGGCAGTTCAGGGAGTTGGTAAAAGGAACATATCACGTTGAGGGAATTGTTGGCTATAAGATCGGGGCAACGCTTGGTCTGTCATACGGACTCAAAATTTTAACTGATATAGTCGGGGAGTACTGCAACCTGCCCGTGATATACGATCATCAGAAGGCGGGGACGGACATACCCCGTATGGGGGAAAAATTTGCCGAGGTTTGTAGCAACGGCGGCATAAAAAGCATGATAATATTCCCCCAGGCAGGACCTGAGACGGAAAAAGCGTTCATAGATGCAATAGTTACTCACGATATGGTGCCAATGGTTGGGGGGGAAATGACACACTCTGCATATCTGGAAAAGGAGGGCGGATTTATCAAAAATAACTCGCCGGAGGAGATGTACCGGATAGGGGCTGAGAATGAAGTGGAGTATTTCATACTGCCGGGTAACCGCGAGCAATCCATGAAAAGGTATAATGAATTCCTTTCCGGCATCATCCCTGTCCCGAAGTACTGCATGCCCGGAATAGGCAGGCAGGGGGGGGAAATAGAAAAAGCATTTTCAATACTGGATGGGCGTGCCGCTTATGCGATAGTGGGTTCATCTATATATAAAAGCAAGGATATTGAGAAATCTGCAAGGGATTTCTGCAAGGAGGCGTTAAAATTTGAGTGATTATATGGAAATCGGAAAGGAGATAGTGGCCGAGCTGTACGAGCACGGGTTGATAAGGACATGGTTACGCGACCGCCGTGAAGGATGGAAACTTGTTTCGGGAATATGGAGCCCTTTTTATATCCAGCTTCGTTCCCTGCCGTCTCACCCCTTGCTGCTCAAAAAAGTGGGGCGGTACATGGGGGAAATGATGGAACGGGAATGTGACGCTGACAGAGTTCTTGGCATAGCGATGGCCGGTATACCTATTGCGGCTGCCGTATCCATGGAACACGACATACCTATGTGCTACACGAGAAAACTGAAAGGTGCGACATCCCTGCAGGAACTGAGGAAAGCGGCGATGCGTTATGGCGAGCATTCTCTCGTGGAAGGGGAGATAAACGAGGGCGATAGATTTGTTGCCGTCGATGACCTGGTGACGAGATTTGACAGCAAACTTGTTGCCATAGAACAGCTCAAAATGGAGGGCGAAAGAAGGGGACTGCAGGTAAAATGCAGAGATGTGGCAGTCATAATCGACAGAGGGCAGGGGGCGGAGGAGGTGGCGAAGGAGCATGGAATAAAACTTCATGCACTTGTACCGTTTGGAAGCAAGGGGGTAGAGTGGCTGAGAGATTCTATATCCTCTAGGGAATATGAAGTCATAAAAGATTATCTCGGCAACAGCGAGAAGTACCAAGACGAGAAAAAAAGAAAGGAACTGCTTGAAGGATAATTTGGATGATGGATAATAAAATTTAAACGAAGTTAAGAAAAAAGGGAAAACCGTTCGATGGCGTAATATAATCAATTCATTCCCAGATACTCTTGTATCAACACTTTTGCGTATAAATAACCAACTTTTCGAATGATATTTTTATGAAATATTAATGGAACAAGGTAAACAAACAACAATACAATTGACAAATTAAAAATCGAATTTTTTGATTGTGAAAAAGCAAGATAAAAATCAGTTATTGAAAAGAAAATTGCAAATAGTGTGCTGCCAATAAAATTTCTCCAAAAACCATATTCAATATTGTGTTGTAATAAAAGTTTTCCGGAACCTACTTTTCTTCTCACCAAACTCATAGCTTCAGCAATTTGTTTTCTAGATTTTAACTCATTCTTGTTTTGCTCTTTTTCTGATGGAAGTTGAATATCAAAGTCTTTCTGGATTTTTTTGTAAATTTTTTGTTTGTGATCTTTAGTGTATTCGGAGTTAGAAAAGAGTAAAAAATTGGTTGTTGGCATATAGGCCTCTTCTTGTTCAAAAAAGATTTTAGCAATCAACCTATTAACCTGGGAAAGGCCATAGATAATGGCAATAGAGAGAGTGATATCTCCAATAAATTCTAAATTTCCCAAAAAACCGATAAAATTCGCAATTTCCTGATCTAGAAAAAAATATTGGAAAAGTAGTGCTGGTATTGAGCAGATAAGGGTAGGTATAATTCTCGCATATAACGTATATTTATTCATGTTTTAGTCAGGCATATGTAAAGTACATTCTTCATCAATTTTTGCAGTAACTCTACTTTGCCTTGTAGTATAAACTTTTTTTCTTACTATATTTTTATATCTTTGATCGGCATCGTGCTCTGTTTTTGGTCCCGCAGAAATAACTACAAAAGCCGGATTCATTTTTTTAATTTTTTCTAAGTTATATCCATTTTTATTTCCATGGTGAGAAGCAAGCAAAAGTGTAGAGTTTTCAATATCTTTATCTTTAATATATTCCCAGCCATCACTTTCTATATCACCAGGAATGATTATCTTATGCCCTCTGCAAGTTATCTTTAACAATAATCCATTATTATTAACGTTATTAGGTTGTTTTTCTAATAGCTCATCAACTGGGGCTAAATAATTTATTTTGCAATCTCCAATATCTGTGTACCATCCATTTTTTACTTCATACTTTTTTTCACAATGATTTCCTTGCTTCATTTTCTCATAAACATTCCAATCTTCATAAACTGGATCTGGTTTAAAGTCAATTGGTGAATACAAGAATGACCCAATTTTAAAATTTTTAATCAATTCAGATAATCCACTAATATGATCTTGATGCGGGTGCGTAATAAACAAATAGTCAATTTTTTTGATTTCCGCTTTCTCGAAGCGAGCAATAATGTTATCATAATTATTTTCTTTGTTAACTTTTACATCAACTAATCCCTTTTTTCCATTCGGAAATTCTATATAAGAACAATGACCATCGCCAACTTTGTAGAAAAATATTCTGAAATCACTCATACTATTAATATAAGTCTTTGTTATTTAACTCTTCTTACATACTTTTTGGTTCCCACCAAAAAACTTTTCTATTTCTGGAATCACCTTAAAATAAGTTAAACAAGAAAAAAATTCGATTTTGAATTATTCTAGTACTATGTCACTTAAACTTGTATAAAAGAAGTGAATGAAAACTAATCTGGTGTATGCTCCTCTCTAAACTTTCTTTCTCGCTCTTTCTCCCATTCGTCATAATCCATTTTCTCGCCAACTGGAACGAAATCCCTTTTTTCTCTGTTGAATCTCATCTCCTGTATAGTGTTGTCTTCTTCATTGAGTATGTACCTTTCATCATATCCGAATTTTTCTCTGGTGACAGAATCTATTTTCGGACTTGTTTCCCTTTCAATCATACCTATGGCTTTATCGAGGTCTTTCCTCAGCTGTAAATTTTCTAATCTTAACTTTCCTAGCTGTTCTTCTATTGCTGTATTGTCTATCGGTGTTTCAAACACTACCACTTTTTCTTCTCCCTTGAGATACATCCTTGCTAAATCATCCTGTTGATATTTACGATAAACTTGCGTTAGATATTCTTCATGTCCCATCAATGTCTCCACAACATCTGCCGGTATTTCTAAAGCCATTCTTGTTCTAAAGTATCTTCTCAGTGTGTGTATGTGCATTTTATGCCTTCCTGTCCTTTCATCTATTTCATCATATCCTGCCTTTTCTATGAGTCTATTCCACATAACCCGTGCTACATTGTATTTGAAGGGGAATATCCTTGAGTCATCTGCATTTTTCTTATTTTTAAAATTTGATTTTTTAATTGCACTCTCAAGGTATTTATCCCTCTCTTTAAGCCATGCGTTTAATGCCTCTTTTGCCTCATCAGATATGAATGATATTCTTGGGTTTCCGGTCTTTGTTGTTTCTCTCCTTATATTGATTTTAACCGGTTTGCTTTCCATGTCTATGTCTTTTTTTGTGAGCTGTAATACTTCGCTTATTCTCATTCCCGAAGAGCTGACAATTAAAAACAGTGCCCTTGCTTTTGTTTCCCCATGTTGTAGTATTTCTTTCAGTTGATAATTTCCCAGAGGATTGTCAATCATAACGGCTCTGCTTCCCTTTGTTCTTTTGCTTAATTTCTTCCAAAAACCGTTAGACATTTCTATCTCATATTCCATGAGGAATGATTTAACAGCTGCCAGATTCGTTTTTATTGTCTTTGGTGGTTTCCCTTTCATGCTGAGCCAAAACTCTGTTATATCTACCTTATAATCCCTCTCATCATCAAAATATGTTTCTGGATTTGCCTTTATTGCCTTAAAGAATCGGTTAAGACATGACTTGTAGGTTGCCTGCGTCTTCAGGGAAAAGTATTTTAAGAAGTTCTCTATTTCATTCATAATGTCATCTCTTGGAAGGTATAACTGCTGCTGTCTATTTAAACGCTTTGTTAGTATTGCATTAAACGAAGTTAAAATGTGCTTTAAGATAAATAACTTAATATGTCCGTTTCATCATATAATCCTATGAACGAAAATCCATTTGCTGACTACAACCACATAAAGAAACGTTTAGGAGTAAACAAAGTAAAGACTTATTTGACGTTGATTAGACCCGAAATGTGTATTATGGGGCTGATAATTACTTTTATTGGAGGAATTATAGACGGCTTTCAGTATGTCTCGTTTGATTTGTTGTTGGCTATGATTGCCGTTTTTTTGATGACAGCTGGTAGTATGGCGTTTAATGATTATTTTGACTGGAAAATAGATAAGGTCGCTCATCCAAAGAGGGCTATCCCCTCTGCAAGATTATTACCAAGGGAGGGTTTACAGTTTGCTCTTTTGTCTTTTTTTATTGCATTGGTACTTTCGTTGGCTATTAATATGTGGTGTTTTGGGATAATTGCTTTTGTTATAGGTTTTCTTGTTCTGTATGAGAAATTTTTTAAGAACCAAGCATTAGTAGGTAATATTGTTGTTGCTTTTCTTTCTGGGATGGCATTTATTTTTGGTGGTGTTTCTGTTGGGCGACCGTATAGTGCTGTGATTTTGTCGGTTATTGCTTTTCTTGTTATGTTGGGTAGGGAGATATTAATGGACGTACGAGATATTGAGGGAGATGTTTTAAAAAGGGCAACACTGCCAATGAAAATTGGTAAGAAGCATTCCATCTATCTTGGGTGTATAATTATGGTTGCGACTATTGCATTAACACCTTTTCCTGCTTTTTGGGGTATTCTCAGTTGGTGGTATCTAATAATCATCCTTCCTGTTGACTTGCTTTTTTTGTACGCAGTACTATTAGTTTTTAGAGATATGCAAAATATTGGTAGAACAACAGATATAATGAGGGCGGGAATGGCTTTTGGTTTAATTGGTTTTATAGTTGGAGCAGTAATGTAATTTTAACCGCCTGTTTTTAACAGTGCTTCGGCAGTATATGACATACTTTAATATGGACTAAAAACATAAAGCCGTTTCTAGGAAAGTTATGTTGGCTTTCGGAAGTATGAACCTCAGTATCATCTGGATTCAAAGCAATTGAAGAAAATATTGAATGAATGCATATGGATGAAAGTCGAGATTATTCTTGGTGATGGAGGGTATGATACAAGAGAATGTTTTAATGAAATTGAGAAGTATGGTTTGTTAGCTGGAATAAAAGTTAGAAAGAACGCTTGTGCAAGAGCAAGAGGCTCTCCTGCAAGAAGAGAGGCTGCTTCAGCCAAAAGAAATATCCAAAGCCTCGGACGGATTGATAATTAGGGTTACAAAGATGAAGGGGCCATTGGAAAATGATTATAAACAAAAGCTTGAAAAATTTGCTGCAGAAATTTTTGGTGAAACATAATCAAATATGAACCGGTTTTATCCTGAGCTAACATATCCTTGGTATGGGGTCTCCAATCGGTGTTTCAAGAATCCTTTTCCCTCCGACACTTGTTTCCAGTACGACATGTATCCCTTCTGTAACCTCTCCTATTATCTCGGCATCTTTTCCCAAGGGATGTTTTCTCATCACTTTGAGCATTTCCTCCGCCTTTTCTTCGGTTACACCCATAATAACCTTGCCTTCATTCCCAATATCGTAGGGGTCTATGCCCAGCATCTCGCATGCGGCGATGGTGCCTTCATTCACGGGAATTTTATCTTCGTCAATCAGCATTCCCACCCCGGACTTCTCCGCCATTTCATTTAGGGTATTTGAGAGACCTCCTCTCGTGGGGTCTTTGGCTGCCACAATCCCTTTTTCCTTCAGGCATTCTTCCATGAGCCCGTTTATCGGGGCGACATCGGACTTGATTTTTGTATCAAACCCGTATCCCTCCCTGAAAGAGATGATTGCTATGCCATGGTCTGCGATTTTTCCGCTCAATAATATCTTATCACCGGGTCGGAGGGAGGAGTCCTGCAACCATTGTTTCCCCCTGTTGGCATATGCCATATTCTCCTTCAGTATTTCTGTTTCCACGCCGATGCCCGCAGTGTTTATTATTATCTCCTGGACCGCTCCGCTTTCGACAACCTTGGTATCACCCGTGACTATGGGTACGCCTGCATCCGAGGACAGGTTGCCCATGCTTTTTATAACTCTCTCAAAATTATCCAGTGAAAAGCCCTCCTCTATAACAAACCCTGCAGAGAGGGCAAGCGGTTTTGCGCCCATTACCGCCACATCATTTATGGTCCCAGCAACTGCCAGTTTTCCTATATCACCGCCGGGGAAAAAAATCGGTTTTACCGTATGTGTGTCTGTCGTGAAGGCAATTCCATCCACAACGGCGGCATCATCAAGTGCAAGCAATGAAACATCCAAATCAGGTTGATGAAAATGGGGGAGTATGTATCTCTTTACGAGGGATGCGGTTTCGCTACCGCCTGCGCCCTGGGACATCTCTATTCTTCCGGTCATATCAGTCACGTATGCCCGATTCAGTTACCATAAAGACTGCCTCGCCCTCGGGGAGATGCGGGGAGTCTATGAGGCGGGCTATCCTTTTGCCCCCTTTGGATTTTCTGAGATATAGCCTGAACATTGCTGTGTGTCCCACAATGTGCCCTCCTATCGGTCTTGTTGGGTCCCCGAAAAATGCATCGGGTTTTGCCGATACCTGATTTGTGACGCATATGAGGGCATTGTTGAGTCTGCCAAATCTAAGGAGGCTGTGCATATGAGTATTCAATTTCTGCTGTCGCTCCGCCAGTGTTCCTCTTCCGACATACTCCGCCCTGAAATGTCCTGTTAACGAATCTACGACGATAAGGCGAACGGGGTTTTCCTTTGCGATTTCCATGGCTTTATCAACCAGCATCATCTGATGGTTTGAGTTGTATGCAGTGGCAACATGTATTTTTTTAAGTGCATCCTCCGTGTCAATATCATACGCACTGGCCATATGGATTATTCTCTCGGGGCGGAAGGTATTTTCCGTATCTATGAATATAGCATGACCGTCCATTCCCCCCTCCTCTGCAGGTAGCTGTACATTGACACATAATTGGTGGGCAATCTGTGTTTTTCCGGAGCCGAACTCCCCGAACAGTTCTGTAATGGCCTGACTTTCAAATCCGCCGCCCATCAGTTCATCAAAGGATTTAGAGCCCGTAGTAAGTTTCTTTCTTTGCTTCATTCTTTCGAGGATAACATCGCCTGTTTCAAATCCACCGACATCCGCTTTCAGTCTTGCGGCCTGTATTATTTTTGACGCAGTACCTTCGCCTACATCTGCAATTCCTGCAAGTTCACCAGGTGAAGCAACTGCTATTGCCATTAATTCGTCATAGCCCGCTTCTTCCAGTTTTTTTGCCGTTGTCGGGCCAACTCCCGGAAGGTCTTCCAAATCGCTCATGTCTCTCGACTTTCAATATAGATTGTGTTTATAAAAGTAATGTTATTGCTGGCTTTGATTGACTTTTGGTAAAGGCGAAAAACGGGATGTTTGGGACGAACCGGCAGGTTGGGATGAATGGTGCACAAAGTGTTTTGTATGCGAATGAGTTATATGTGTTATCCTTTAAAAAAGGGAACAAAATATGACAATTGGACTAAAAAAAATTGTAAATGATTTTGCAATGGGATTAGAAAAATCGGATTCTCATAAACCAATAGCTATTAATAGCAGATCAAAAACGCCTTTTCAACCGGGAATTGGCCCACATACAGAGTCTAAGACTGTAGAACTAGTTGCTAAGGAACTAGAGATATTATTTCCTCAAACTTACGAAAATTATTGGAGTACGAGTGTCCCTTACCCAGATATAGTAAGACAGAAATGTGATTTGTGTTTTGGTGAGGCGCCTAATTGGGAGTGGGCCATAGAAATAAAAATGTTAAGATTTTTAGGGGACAACGGGAAACCAAATGACAACATTTTAATGCATATTTTATCACCGTATCCTAAACATGGAAGTGCATTAACAGATTGTAAGAAATTGTTAGAATCCGGATTTATGTGCAGAAAGGCTATTTTAATATATGGATATGAATCTGAAGATTGGCCTATCGGTCTTGCTATAGATGCTTTTGAGAAACTTGCGAGAACTGAAGTAAATATGGGCAAGAGAATTTTATCTGATTTTTCGGGTTTGATTCATCCAATTCATAGGAACGGTGCTGTTTACGCTTGGGAGATTGCAAAGAAGTAAAATAGTGGCTCAAGTCAAAACCCGGAATTCTTTTGAATTTCTTACAACCTAATGCATGTATACTCAGTGTATTTTTACATCCAGAACACCATGAATTATTCCGGGTGCATAGGACTTTATCTTTTTTTCATTCGTTAACTCCGCCTTCTTTCCGAAATCATGGGCAACGCTTTTCACATCATTGAACGGCTCTTCCGGGAATGAATCTCTGGGGCAGGTTGTATGGTAATGTATTGTCCCTCCATCCGTTTTCAATATTTTTATGGCATACGGGAGGAATTTTTTGGACTGAAAATAGCCCATTAAAACCCTGTCGGCAACTCCCCGCGGCGCAACTTCCCGGCAGTCGCCGTAGAGTGCCGTTATCCGGTTTTTCACATTATTCAGCTCTATATTTTTTGTGAGGTAACGATATGCCACTGGATTTATTTCACATGCATACATCCTTACTTTTGAATATACCGTCATCGGTATGGAAAAATATCCTATGCCCGCAAACATATCGACAACCGTCTCCCCCTCCCCGCCGGAATATGCCATCCTTATTCTCTCATCCACGTTGCCGGAGGAAAACATTATTTTCGAGACATCGAGCATAAATTTTATTTTGTTCTCCATGTGCACCGTCTCCGTGTTTTTATCTCCATAGACATGTTTAACTACGGGCTCTCTTTTCATGCCCCGGATGCCACCGGTGTCCTCAAGCACTGCCCTGCATCCCAGCACATCGGCATAGATTTTTGAAATCTCCCTCTTCCCCTTCACCCCTTCGGGGAATTTTATGACCAGAATATCTCCCAATTTCTCCCATTTTTCCGGAAGCACGGCAAGTTCGTCTTCCCGTAGAGTTTCCTTTGTCTTCTCCTTTATTTCTTCAAAAGGGGTGCGCTGCCCACGGTACAGAACATATTCCTGTTCTTTCAGGGAAAACGGGAACGGAAGAGAAATATTGCCCTTTACAGGTATTTCCACTTTGTTTCTTTCTCTTGATATTCTCCTCGTATCATCCAGCATATTACGTTCAAGCAGAAATTTTATTGCCTCGTTTGCATACTTTTTTTCGACAGCTATGGCATCTTTCACATTTGGAAAGCCCGAGAAAATAAAAAAGATTTTGGATTGGCCGTTTATCAGGAAGATAAAGCCGAGAGAATGTAGTCGATTTCCTCAGATAACTCCAGTCCAATCTCATTTTGATTTATACTGTTCTTCAGCAAATGCCTATTTGCAAATACAGTTTCCTCTATCGATGATTCCTTCAGCTCCGGCAGATTGAATCCATTTGCCTTCCAGAATAACAGTTTTTCAATCAGGGAAAAGGCAATCACCTCTCTTATATTGTTTACCTCCTTGTTTGTGAAGAATATAATTCCCGTGTTATCTGATTGTCTGAAGACCATTTTTGTAGTTACCCCATACAGTCCACCCGTGTGCCCTATGTACGTCTCCCCCGGTCTTTCCCATATCTGCCATCCGAGCCCGTACCGGAAATTGTAATTTTTGCTCGGATACTGCACGGTATGCATTTCATTTACGCTCTCCTCGCTGAGGATACGAGTACCGTTGTATATACCCTCGTTCATCTGAGCGGTAAGAAACCGTGATAAATCCATGACGGTGGTTCTGAGTCCTCCGGCAGGATAGACGAGAATACCGTATTGCAAAAGCGGGTAATATCCTCCGAGCTGGAATACGTACGGCACTGCAACCCTGCTTGCATTCACATTTGCCAGCCTGAAACTCGTATCATTCATTTCCAGTGGCCCAAAAATATTCTCCCGGCAGTATTCCTCAAAGGGCTTGCCAGATATCCTTTCAATAAGGTAGCCGAGCAGGCCATAGCCGACATTTGCATAATTCATTTCCTCTCCCGGCGGCAGGCCTGTCCATGTCTGTGGTATATAATTTATCCCTCCGGGAACGAGATATCCCTCGAGCCATGGGTATGGATATCCTTCCACTTCCAAATCTCCCGGAATGTATGCATAAAATCCAGGTGGGTCTTCAGCCAGACTTGATTGATGGGCAAGGAGCATTCTGAATGTGATTGGTTCATCAGGATAATTTGGGTTTCTCAAACTGAATGAGAGATAGCCGTTCACATCATCATCCAGGTTGAAATATCCTTTTTCGTGAAGTTGCATCAATGCCGTGGAGGTGAATGTTTTTGATATGGATGCAACAAGATATATTGTCTTTTTATCCACCTCCTTATTATTTTCCCTATCATAAATGCCGAAGCCTTTCGTCCATACAACTTCATTGCCTTTAACTATGGCTGCAGATAAGGCTGGCATATGGGCAATTTGCATGAGCATGGTTATGGCTTTTTCAAAAATTTTATCATTATCGGTCTGAGCTGGAAGAATGTCAGGTGTAGCATGTGCAGATTTTCTTTCATTTTCCAGAAATCCCCCGGCGAGTGAAAAGCTGCTAACCATCAAAAAAATCATGCCCATTGCTATATATTTTCTCTGCTTCATACCAAATCAATCTTGCATCTGTATAAATAAATATTGCCGGATACTTGGAACCGTTTCGCCATATGCAAAAAGGTAATGTTATATGTGGCAACTGGTTCCATACTTGAGTTGATAAAATGATAGAAACATCACGAAGAAAAATCCTGGTTTTTGCCGCAGTCGCATTGTTTTTTGGGGCAGGCACCGTAACTTTCATAGACGGCATCGGGAGTTCCAGTGTCCAGCTCTGTCGTCCGATAGGACTTGAAACTGCTGCCAGAGTTGTAAATGCAAAACTTGTCCAGCTTGAAAAATCCGATGATTTTTCTATTGGAAGTGAAACTAAAATATTTGATGATAACGGGAGAATATTGTTCTACGTATTTGATTTGAATCCCAGAGGATATGTTGTTACATCTGCAGATTTTGATCTCCCGCCGGTGATTGTATACTCCTTCACAAGCAATTTTTCGGGCAATGGGGCGCATAATATCCTTCTCAATATGCTCAAATCGGATATCCGGCTTCGATATGAAGGCATTCCATACTTGCCTGAGTGCGTCATTGAAAGTAGAAACCTTTTGTGGAACGTTCTGATGAATGAAAAAACCGGAAATTTGGGGAATGGCAACTTCCAGCAGTGGCCTCCCGAGGGGGCAACTGCAACTGGAGGATGGCTGGAAACCAACTGGCATCAGGAATCACCTTACAACGATTTTTGTCCTATTGACGGAAATAACGGGCAGAGAAGCGTTGCGGGTTGTCCTGCGATTGCAATGGCACAGATTCTGGATTACCACAGAAGTATAAATGGCGTTGTCTTTAATGACAGTGATGATTACTATCACAACTATGACGGCAACCGATACTGGATTGATGATGACAGTGAAGCATATGATTTTCCCTCGTTCCCTGAGCTTGACGGGTATCTTATCACTCTTTCCTCTCATTACCAAGATAACATCTCGCTCACTGGCAATGATAAGGCATCCCTTGTTTTTGCCTGCGGGGTTGCGGCACAGCAGGTCTATGGTTCGGAGATATCAGGTACTTTTGGAGTGGACCAGGTATATCGGGCATATCTCCGTTTTGGTATTGATGGTGTGGAACTACTGGACGGAGACGATTCCAATCTGTACGGGCGGATGAGAATGAATATGGTGGACGGTCTTCCTGTGCATCTTGCCGTTGTAACTCCCGACTGGAATTCGGGCCATAATTTTATCGTTGACGGATATAACACTGATAATTATTATCATCTGAATTTCGGCTGGAACGGTTTGTGGAACGGCTGGTATTTGCTGCCGGACGAGGTACCATACGGACTTACTGTTGTTGAAGGTGCAATCGTCGATATTATGAATGAGCAGTCTGGCTCTGACGTATATTGTGATGGAAAACTCCAGTGGGATGATGCGGCGGCAGGGAATGAGGTCACTGCCAATTTCACGGTTAAGAACGTTGGCGAGCATGGTTCGCTCCTCCACTGGGAGATAATAGACTACCCGGAATGGGGCACATGGACATTTACGCCCTCAAGTGGAGGGGGTCTGGCGCTTGGAGATGACGGAGTTACCGTGGAAGTATCAGTGGTGGCACCTGATAAAAAAATCAGGGATTTCAGCGGGTATGTGAAGATAATAAATAAGAACAATGATGAGGATTTTTTCATACTGCCCGTTTCTCTTGTGACGCCGGTGAATAATCATCCGTTCATTATGCATATTGAACAACTCATCCAGAAAATAATGTATCAATTTCCGATTTTGGAAAAAATGTTACAGATATATCCATTCCTTGGTAATATCTCATAGGATAAGACCAAAACAAATTGTGTCTCGTGTCGTATATGCTATCCGGTTCAAGCTTTGTTTCTTTCCAAAATCCTTCTTGCCTTCTTTTCAACGGGCAGGTCAATCATCCTGCCGTTCAATGATGCGGTCCCGAGCCCTCTGGCACGTGCCTTCTCGACAGCATCTATTATTTTCCTTGCTTCCTCTGTTTCTTCCTCGGTGGGCATGAAACATTCATGTATTATTTCTATCTGGTTTGGATGGATTATACCCTTTCCGTCAAATCCCATTTCAACTATTTTTTTTGTTTCTTCTCTAAGTCCTTCCATGTCGTTCACATTCGGGTAAATGGTGTCCAGCGCCTGCAACCCGTTTGCCTTTGCAGATACGGCAATCTTATTTCTTGCGTAAAACAGCGAGTCCCATGTTCTCTTTCCCCCCATATCTCTTGTGAAGTCCTCTGCCCCGAATGCGATGGCAACAATTTTGTCGCTTGAATCTGCTGTTTCGGCGATATTTTCCACACCTCTTGCAGTCTCTGTTATCAACATTATTTTTGCATCCAGCCCCTCCTTCTCGAGAATACTTTCAAGGGTCATCACATCATCGGTTCCCTCGACCTTCGGCAGGCAGATTCCATGGGGCGAGCCATATTTCACGACCGAAATATCCTCTTTCATGCTGTCCCTGTTCACTCTTATCCACAGCTCGGATTTCCCGAAATCAACGTATTTCAGGGCATTTTTTATCAGATAGCGTGCATCCTCCTTATGCTCCACTGCAACCGAATCCTCGAGGTCAAGTATCAGGCAGTCGCAGCCGTACACGCCGGCACTGCTCATCATTCTCGGATTATTGCCGGGGACATACATCCTGCTTCTCCTCAAATTTCCATGCATTTCTTTTCTTTCGATCATCTCATCCGGAACATCGTTTTCACATGCTTTGCGGAGCGCTGCCTCAAGCCTTGCCAGTATAACATAATCCAGTGAGCCGTTTTCCTTTACATTTACGGCGGCTTTTACCCCAAGCTCTTCCAGTCTCTTCCCGATTAGTGACTCGATGTGCTCACCGAACATATCCTTGTCCTTTCCCTCTATCTCAATACCGCTTCCATCGGTAACCGTTACAATACAGTCCCTTTTGTTTTCGGTTCCAGAAACTCCTTTCGTTCTGACTTTCATTTTTTCCCTCTTGCTATATCAAAATCAATAAAGTCGCAGTGATGGACAATAATCGCCTCCGGCAGTCTCTCCACGAAGTCCCCCTCCTTTGAATGGGATGCAATGATACTCACCACATCTTCGCCCAGCCCCAGTTCGGAGGCAAGGGCAGCCCCGCTGACCGGGTGGCGAATGATTTTTCCCATGCGTGATTTTTTCACTTCATTGCCTGCCCGCTCGTATTCCAGAAGTTTTCCCACATCATGCAATATTGCCCCTGCGATTAGCAAATCCATATCCACATCTTTCCTTTCTTTTCCTATACTATATGACATTCCTGCAACCCTGTTTACATGGTCAACAAAATTCCCTGCATGGGGCAGTAGAAGGGTGAAAGGTATGTTATCTAAAGTCTTCCATCCTCCTCTTTCCATTGCTATTTTCCAGCATTCGATGACTTTGTCTCTTAGTCCACTATCCTTTATTTCCTTTACCAATGGAAATATCTCCTCGAATTTACTCATTGCTTTTGAATGGCATGAAAATATTAAAGATTAACCCATGCGATGCTTTGTGGCATAAATAGGTTTTCTAGGTTATTTTTGAGTACCAATAATGAGAATATGTCATGGATTTATGTAGAATATTCGTTGAAAAGAGAGTTATGCCACACAGCATGTACTCACAAAAATAATAAATACCATAATTCTATTGCATATATAGCTAAAGTGGGTCTATGCAGTTAAAGTAAGGGCAAAAGGCAGGAAGCATTGTATGGGCAGGGCTAAGAGAGGTGCTTTCTGGTAAAGGAGAGGTGATAAAATAAGGAGAAGTGCGGTAATTGGTATTCTTTTAGTAGGAGTAATTTTAGTAGGGGCAGTTTTTGCAGTGGGTTTTTTTGAAGGCGATGTTAAAGAATCTGTTGGACTCAGTGGAATGAGAGCTGGACAATCCAATCCAGCACCTGTTCAAACTTATTTCGTATCTCTTCCTGATCAGCAGGTGAGTGACTCTTTTGATGCTTTAGACAATTACCAAGGTCGAATTGGGTCAGTGATGCGTAATATAATTTCTATCGTCGCAGCTCTTGACAACACGATTATCTATTACGACCACTGGGAGGATGGCTACGAAATCGATATTGCAAATCCATATCAGAGTACTGCACAGATATGGGGTGACAGCAATTCATCAAATGGTATCCCACCGGGCTTTGCGAGTGATGTCATCAATGCCGGTGATGTTGTTGCATTGGAAAACGACGTTACTTTGCCTCGCAATCCCTCACAAATTTTTTATGATAGTCGAGATAAATTTGGTGTAACCCATCCTGTTGCCGTTAGCCATGCCCTTTGGGCACCAGATCCAGGTCCAGTGCTTGCGGGTGCCATTGAGGTTTACGATGTCAGTAAGTTTGGCACTAATTTTACGATACCTGTAGGTGAGGATATTGTTGCCGATGGGATGTTTGATTATGTCTCGTTGTTCGTCATGGCTGCTGAAGATGACACATCGGTGAAGATTGATGTCAATGGCGATGGCGATTATACGGATCCTTCGGATGTTGACACGACGCTGGACCAAGGTGAGGGCCACCATGTGGATGGTGGCGTTAATTCCGGTGCTTCGGTAAATTCATCAAAGCCTGTTCAGGCACATTTGATTACCGGTGACCCTTATCCTGACGGTTACTACGAGAGCCGCTGGTTCACACTTTTCCCTACAAACCTCTGGAGTGATAGTTACTACAGCCCCGTAGGAGTTAGTAGTTCCAGTGACCCAGCTAACGTTTTCATTTACAATCCTCACAGTTCATCTATCACGATCTATAATGAAACTCTTGGTGGTAGTGGGAGTTTTACCGTATCAGCTAAGAGTGTCTATCGCTATACGATGCCCCTTGATTCTGGTGCTCATTTCTACACCAGCGATAATAATACTTTTATTGCTGTATCCACTATTGACAGTGATTCTACTGATAATGATGCTTATGACTGGGGATTCAGCTTGGTACCAGAAAGCAGTCTCACCACAGTAGCTCTTATTGATTGGGGGCCTGGTACCTCTGATTTATCAGCTAACGGCAGTCCAGTGTGGGTAACCGCTATAAACAATACCACCCTATATGTGGATTACGATGGAGACCCAACAACTGGCCCGCTGATTGACCCCTATGGCAACCACCATGATTTCAACTACACCCTCACTGCACTTCAATCTCAGCGAGTCTTCGACAACAACGACAACGACCAGACAGGTATGCGCATATACACGGTAGATAATGTTTTGATAGCCGCTGCGTGGGGTGAGGACCCTGCTACTGCCGATACCGGCAATCCATTTTTAGATATGGGTAAAACTGTCTTGCCTATGACACTTTTCTTGGCAAGTAAAGATTCCATGCTTTATAACGACACCAATGGGAATGGCTATATCGACCCGGGAGACACGCTGCTCTATACCATTACGATTAATAACACTGGAAATGTTCCTTTACGGTCAGTCATTGTTGTTGATGAACTTCCGGTTAACGCTACATATGTACTTAATACCACAGAAAAAAATGGTGCGCCTGTATCAGATGATATAGTCCCGCCAGCTGCAACAGAATTCCCACTTGATGAAGGAGGATTAAATATTGGCAATATACCACCAGATGATGTGTCAACCTTAATCTTCCAAGCGACCATTGATAACCCCCTACCGCCCGGTACGCACACTATCAAAAACACGGCAACTGTCATTACGGATCAGGGTATTGTGGTTGATACTGAAACGACAATCATAGGTCACACCGAGGGTAAAGTACTTTACTTGAGTGAGCCAAGCCAAGGCATGGATAGAATCGATCCAGTTGCCACAGGGGATAACACTACGGCAACCAGTGTGGAATTGAGCACAGGCAGTCTCACTGGTTGGCAGTACAGGCGGAATCTCACCCTCGACAATTCAGCACAATCTGAAAACTTGATGAATTTCTCGGTGCTGGTGGTGCTTAATAGTACCCGTATTAACTACGGCCAGACCCAGAATAATGGTGAGGATCTCCGTTTTACTGATGCAGATGGTACGTTGCTTGCGTACGAGATCGAAGAATGGAATGAGAACGGTAATTCTTACGTCTGGGTGAAGGTACCGCAAGTTGATGGCTCATCTAGCACCGATTACATCTGGATGTACTATGGGAATTCAGGTGCCTCTGATGGTCAGAATCCTGCAAATGTCTGGAACTCGAATTATGTAGGTGTTTGGCATCTTGGTGAGGACCCTGGTACAGCTGGTTCTGGGGGTATTAAGGATTCTACTAGTTATGGTAATAATGGTACTGATGAGGGCGGTATGGATTCTGATGATCATGTCATGGGTCAGGTTGGTTATGGTATAGATTTTGATGGAAGTAACGATATTATTAGGATTGATAATTCTGATGGTGTTGGTCATAGTCTCGATTTTACAGCGGGTCCTTTTACAATTGAAGGATGGACAAGTATTGATACAGATGAAGGTACGATCGTTTCTAAGAGAGATGGGGTGTCCTGTCAGTACCAGTTTTTCCATGGTAATACTGTCGGCGGAGATAATACCTTAAGGATGAGGGGTGGTAGTGAGTATGGTTATGTGAATCAAATCCTCTCGACTGGACCGTGGTACTATTTTGCCGTTACTGTTGACTCTTCTGAGTACCCTGAGTTATTCATAGATGGATCTCAGAAAACATGGATTGATGATATCGGATCCAGACCATTCGCATTTCCTCATCAGAGTGTGGATGTATCGATAGGAGCAAGATGGGCATCCGATCCAACGACAGGATGGCAGCATGACGGTGTTATCGATGAAGTCCGCATTTTAAACACCGCACGCTCGGCTGACTGGATCGCAGCTCAGTACAAATCCATGAGCGATACGTTTGTCACCTACGATGCCGAAGAACCGCTAACGGCTGGTGGCACGCCGTCAACTGAATTCTCCCAAAGCCCGTCTATGGCTTGCGATTTTGATATGCCGGCGGGTGAAACAATAGACCTCTTGCGTAATAACGATTTTGAGCAGCGATTCACTTTCTGAAGTAAAATTTTGAAAAAAATCATATAAAAATAAATATCCCTTCGAAATAAGTCCATTAAATATGAGGGGATAAGATG
>Ga0315549_1001462_pt1 | contig 24493 bp, 18 predicted proteins | sample SalMarSW160200MG_FD_203101 | JGI IMG/M metagenome (GOLD analysis project Ga0315549, IMG submission 203101) | Salt marsh sediment microbial communities from the Plum Island Ecosystem LTER, Massachusetts, United States - Salt Marsh Sediment SW1601-200 ... | reverse complement strand
CTTCAGATAGTCACGAAATCTGATTTGGTGGTCAGAGACATTGACATCCTACGGAAAGTTCCTTGCGTGGTTTCAGTTACTGTTCTCACCGCTGATGATGGTCTCTCTGGGAAGCTTGAGCCCGGTGCTCCTGTTTCTTCGAGGCGACTTAAGGCAATAGAAACTTTGGTTAAGGCGGGCATTCCCACTACCGTGAGAATTGACCCGGTTATTCCCTTTCTTAACGATGATTTAGCTGAGCTTGTGGAAACAGTTGCAGATTTAGGTGTGCTGCATATCACCTCTTCGTCATATAAGGTGAAGCCTGACAATTGGAAAAGATTCAGCGCAGTGTTTCCAGAAGTCGCAGAGAAATTGAAGCCCTTATATTTCGATGAGGGGGAGAGAATCGGTCGTTCAACATATTTACCCAAGAATCTAAGGTTTAGTTTGATGAAAAAAGCGAAAGCGTTGGCTGAAGAACACAACTTGAAGTTCGGATGCTGCAGAGAAGGATTCAGCTTGAATTCCGCAGTTTGCGATGGATCATGGGCAATTCAAGAGCATAAATAGGAAATATTATGTAAATGCTTCTTTGTTTTTCCAGAAAAATGCTGTTTTCAACAATGCTCTGTTATTAGTCTCCTAATATGAACAGTTTCTGATGTTACTTGTTTGATGTTTTGTGAGATTTGCTTAGGAGCTTGTATAACATGAAGACTATGTATCCTGTTGCGATGACGAGACCCATGATTCCATAGTAGAAGTATGGTTTAGTTACACGCTGCCATTCTACGTCGGGAGTTAGCTCTCCGTTCCAATCGTGGGCGTCATTGTTTATGATTTCGAACCTGTATTTGCCGAGCTGCGTTACTTCAACAGCTGGTGAACGAATGTGATTGATTCCCCAGACAAGAGAAACCCAATCAAATCCGCTGGTTTGTGTGGTTCCATCAGGTTTGTAGACTGTAACGGCGAGGTTTGACAATGGCGGCATCTGCAATGTTACGTGGGGGATGGTTGATGGTTCTACGGGTACGCTTGACATTTCCAGTTTCAAGTCAAGCCATATTGAGCATCTGTCCCAAGCGGTGATGTTTCTTGTCATCCATGGTATGCCAAAGGTGTACGCGTATGTGCCATTAACCTCAAAAAGGTCTATCCCGCCCGTTGTTATTAGTGGCGGCGTTCCAAGAAGCCACAGTTCCCTTTCAGTTAAGGTTACATTAAATTCAATGGTCTCGCCTGCGCCAATGAGGAGCGGGGTGGGATGTATATGGTCTTGGGATAGACCTATCGTTGAAATTGCTGTTGAATAATTAACGAAATGGAAACTTGCTACTATAAGAATAGCCGCTAATATGATTGGAAAAATTTTGTCCATGGTATTCGAAAGTTTATGCTTGTTTTGAAGAGCAACGGGTGTTTGTTCTTCGACGCCGCTCATCAGCCGCACGACAGCGTCTCCGATGCTTGATAGCTGGTATTTTCCGTTTTGGTTGTGCATGATCAGGTCGCCGAGGCTTTCAAGGTGATAGCTTAAGTGTCCGCTGTCGATGGTAATTGATTCCTGAATGTCAGAGAATGTCAGCGGCTTGTCCGCCAGCATTCTAAGTATTCTTCTGCGGATAGGATGTTTCAGAGATGTGAAAATCAGCGAGTACGTCTCTTCCTCCAGCTTGTCTTCAGCCAACGTTAACCCCTCTATTCCAAAGGGAAATTAAAGTGTTGAAAAGGGTTTTCGTGAAGAAACCTTTACCTAAACTTAGTCAAGAAAGTTTCACCAATCTGGATAACTCAAGAATTGGGAACTGTGAAGGGTTGCATGAGCGGGTAATTGTCCCTGCTTATAGTACTAATGATGTATGGTGTGTCTCCTATGCCGTCGCCGTCGCTGTCTGTGCCGTTGTAGTCGCTCCAGTAGTTTCCCTCTGTGCCATTGTCCCAGGAGTTTGTTAGAATAATAGGTCTGACTGAAACGCTGCCTCTAAAGGGGCCTGTTTCCGTTTCAGATAGTTGCTCTGTGTTGTCGCTAACATTGTTATGGTAAAGAGTGTTGTTTTGGGCATCATATTCTATGCTGATGTGATAGTAGTTTGCTGTTATAGAGTTTCCAGTTACTGTGTTGTATGAGCTGTTGGCAATAATGCTGTTCTGCAATCTGATGCCGTAGAAGTTTGCTGTTATGTTGTTTCCGTAGATGTTGTTGCCTGAAGACGCCTTGATGTCGATGCCTGTTTTGCTGCTTGTTATGGTGTTTCCGGAAAAACTGTTGTTTGAAGAGGTAACTGCGATGCCGCATTCTGTGTTTGCCTCCAAGATGTTCTGGGTTATGGTGTTGTTTGGAGACGCATCAACTTCGATGCCGTTGAATTGATTCATAATAGTGTTTTGCGTTATGGTCGAGTTGCTTGTGTTAACCAGCAGTATTCCTTGACTGTTGTTAGAGAGTTGCAGGTTCTGAACAGTGATGCCTGTACAGTTTATCAACGTAATGTATCCAGCGTCGGATGGCACTGTTTTATCATGCTGGTCAAACCAGTAATAAATCGGTTTACCGTTAACTCTGTTTGAAGTGTCAACATCATTCTCTAATCCTCCGCTGAACCAAAAATTGTACCTGTTTCCATGCATGTCATTGTTCCTAAAAATGTTGCCTGAAGAACTGTCTAATCTGATTCCTTCCCAGTTACTTGTGAACGTGTTATCTGCTATTGTCGAGTTTTTGGTGTAGACAACGAGTAAACCATTACCATTATTGACGAAATTCAGGTTTTGGGCGGTTATGCCCGTACAGTTTACAATGGCAACGTATCCAGCATCCGAAGGCACCACTATGTCACTTTTGTTGATCCAGTAGCAGATTGCTTTGCCATTAACTGTGTTTGAAGAGTTAACGTCGTTAACATAATCGGAAAGGGTGTGTCCAGAAACTCCGAAATTATACAGGTTATCATATATACTATTGTTCCTTAACGTGGTGCCGCCGGAGTCCTGAAGATAGATGCCGCAAATATTTTCTTTCACAATATTTTCTGATAGGATGCAGTTGTTTGCATTGATTAGGCAGATTCCCCCTCCAAGCCCTGAAGTGACATTGCCTCCATCACGTACGGTGAAGCCACTCACGTGTACGCTGTCGCAGACTATCTCCAGTGCGGTGTCTTTGTTATCTCCACAAATTATTGTGGTGCCCTTGTCCTCGCCGATAAGAGATATGGACTTGTTGACAACAACGTTTTCGTGGTATGTTCCAGCCTTAACAGAAAGCGTGTGACCATCATAAGTTGTGTAAGAGTTTATGGCTTCTTGAATAGTCGAGTAACCCATGGTATTATTCAGGTTCACAACAGGATAGCTGTCGCCATCAGTTCCAGTTGTCCACGTCAATACTTCGCTGTAACTATCTGCTACAGAATCGTCAAATGCCGGGTCACTGTAGACAATGTCCAAACTGGAACCATACTCGTCCAGAAGACCATAAACATCATCATACATCTTTCTGGTCCATATGTCAGCCTGTTTAAATCCCCAAATAGAATCGTTTGCAGTGCGGAAACCAAAACCGTAATACTGCGGAAGAACCAAAGCCGCATCAGCCTTGAGGCTTCCATGCTTGTCGGGATTTAGCTGCACATAATCCCAGAAATTCTTCAACGCATCAAAATGTTCTTCTGTAAGTGTACTATTCTGCCGACCCTCTGATGCATCATACACTGCCACATATTTTGCCCCCGAATCATAAGCCAGAACCAGATCATCATAAAGTTGTGGTGCTGCTTCTAGGTATGGCGGATGATTGTATGTCCACGTGATCATGATGCCCCAGTCCTTATTCTGGACTTTAGCTGCGCCCCTACATAATGCAACATGTAATGACCTGCTGTGATTCCATCCAAATTCACCAAGAACCACATCGTACCCTCCCTTGTAATCAAACCAGTACAAGCCATAGTCCGAAGTGAACACTGAAGCGCCTACTTCACGACTTGAATTCAAAAAAACCGCCAAGCTACTGTTGATTCCTTGAACGAACAAGTTCGCGGCATCCATATAGGTTGATGGAGGGTTTCCGCCTATCACTATACCGTAGCTTGAATCTAACCTACTGCCTCCCCACTCGTCATAACAGTATGCTCCCAAGAAGTGATCTCCATAAGTTTCTTTGGCTTGCATTATCCACATGTACGGCGTATATCGAATACGGTTAGGGATAGTTACTTCTTGGGGTGAATATTGGGAATCACCAAAATAGACCATGAGATACATGCCCGCATTGTACGCATAATCACAGGTTTCATTGAGGGCGGCTTCATCACAAGTTATGGTCGCTGAAGCTATAATCAGAAGATTAGTATAATCCTTGACTTTGTCAATCAGGGCTTTGCAGTCAGCGACGCTACAGCGCCAACCAATTTCGACGCCGACAAAAAACTGCGAATGCGAATTTTGGTTTGGAGCGAAAAAGTGTCCAGCCGCAAAAAAGAGTGATACAAAAAGAACTGTAACCAGCACCAACACGAGAAGGATCTTTCTATGCCTCAATGTTCTTCTCCCTATGCCAAAGAATGAACGAAACCCTTGAAAAACATTTTTGTAAAGAAACTTTGACTAAACGTCAATCAAACAACTTTCACAAACTCAATATGGTGCGGGGAGTGGGATTCGAACCCACGAACCCCTTATAGGAGTCGTCTTGCTTGGGATCTTGGATTTGTTTTTCCATCCAAGATTTCTCCTAAGTTTCCAGACTTGTAACTATTATAGTTACAAATGCTTATGAATGTTTCTACAGTAGTTACACAGTAGGTATATTGAATGAGGCAACGAATTCTAACTGATAGAGAACGAAAAGAGATTGAAGCTTTCCTTGCAGGTAAAGAGAGTTCAACGATAATTAGAATGCTCAAATATAGAGCTAAGAAATTCTTGCCAAGTATCAAAGAAGAAATTATTCTTTTGGAGAAATTAGTAGATGCACTTCAATAATTGAGATGAAACATATTGAATAATGAAAGAGAAGACAACTTGGTTCAGGAGAAAATCGAGGAAATTAGATTAAAAATAAAAAATAAAAAAATTGCAATATTCTGTGGAGCAGGTATTTCAATAGAGTCACCATCAAACCTGCCATCAGGGTGGAATCTAAGGAATTATCTTTTGGAAAAACTCATTGATGATAATAAAGATCAAAAGAAAATAACAGAGCTTTTTGAGTCTTCAAAATATCCTTTCGAAGCTTTTATTCAAACAATAGAGGGAAATTTATCAATTATTGAAATGTTCCCATTACTTTTTGAGAAAGGAAAACCAAACAAAAACCATTTCTTTCTTGCAACTTTAATGAAAGAATCTCATGTCAACAATATAATGACAACAAATTTCGATGAAAAGATTGAAGCGGCTTTGGAAGACTTGGACGTTAATTGCAGTGTTTATTTTTCAGAAAAAGATTATGAGGAAATTAATAGTAAAATGAGCCAATCAAACATTTTTAAAATTCATGGTACAATTAAAGATATCTCAAGCATTAGATCGACTATAGAATCTATTTCAAGCAGAAACCCAATTCTAGCAAGAAATAAAATCCTCGAACTATTTTTTAAAAATCTCTCAACAGACATCTTAATTATTGGTTATAGTGCATCTGATGAGTTTGACATAAATCCATTACTTCATACAATAAAGTCCGATAATTCAATTTATTTTATCAAACATACAAAGGATGGAAGCAAAAAAGTTGGAGTTTATGACTTAACGTATCCATTTGAAAATTTTAAAGGGCATACAATTTGCTGTGATACAAGAAAAATGATAGATTTTCTTTGGGATAGTTTTGTCCAAGAGAAATTCAATATAGACGCTTCTGATGATCAAGCTTGGAAAGATGTTATCGATAAGTGGATCCAAACACAAAAATTAGGATGGAAACTATTCACAACTGCTCATTTGCTTTTTGAAATTCAAGAGTATAAAGAATCTATGAAATATTTTTCAAAGTCTTTGATTTATTTTAAAGAAAAAACTGATGATTTTGGAATAATGATAACGAACTATAACATTGGTCGTGTATTCCAATATTTGGAAAACTATGAGAAAGGGTTACAGAATTATAATAAAAGTTTAGAACTGGCTAGACAATTAAAAAATGATTTATGGACTTCAAACAACTTGCATCAAATTGGTACAATACATTATTTGAATAATAAGCTGGATTCAGCTGAAAGAAATTATTATGAAAGTCTTAGAATTAGAGAAAAACTTGATGATGAACGAGGGATAGCAGCCTCGCTCCAACAAATAGGACGTATTTGGCAAAAAAAAGGAGAATATTATGTTGCTATAGCCTTTTACGAAAATTGCTTGATAATAAATGAGAATCTGGGAATTATATCAGAAATATCTAAAACATATCATCAAATGGGCTTGATGCACCAGAATCTAGGAAACTATAACGAGTCTGAGAGATTGTATAATTTAGCTTATGTACTTGTTGAAAAGTTAGGGGATCAAATGAACATGTGTAGGGTTTTAAATCAATTAGGAAATATCTATTATCTAAAGAATGAAATAGGTTTGTCGAAAGAAAAATATCAGCAAAGTCTTGAGCTCGCCTACAAAATTGGCTATAAAGAAGGTATAGTAATGGCAGAAAATAATTTGAAAAGATTTAAAATATGATTTCTCTTGCTTGCCTTACAAGGTTGTTTTCATTTGAAGACTTTTCCGCAGGTTTGACATTTATATTTAGTTGAACCAAAAGAGAAATGAGCTGAGGAAAACTCAATAACATTTGAACTTCCACATCTTGGGCAACTTGCCATGATAATTCCTCTAACTATGGAGATTTATCGGACTTTTATTGAAATAAGACTTTTTATTGGTATACATCTCTACATTAAATTTTCAAAGTTTTATCAAAAGACCTGCTTGTTTTAGTTCTTTCAATTCTTCGTTGTAATTATTTGAGAGATCAATGAAGACTGGTTATTTGTTACATGTAGAATCTGTATTCGTTGCTTACATCAATTGCTCTTGCTCTGGCTTCGGAAAGAATATTTCCTATTCGATCGGAAGCTGAGACTGTTATTGGCATTTGATCGCAGAAATCAGCATTATTCCAATTAAGCCTTGTTAAAGAAAGGATCTCTTTGCACATTTTACGCTCAGGTGAGTCTATGTTGCCAACTCTTACTCTTACTGGTCTTGGAATTCCAGGTTTGGGAAAGGTTAACAATTGAGGTATGAACCCCAGTGTGAATATGAAGAATTCAGGTCCTGGCGCTTTAACTACAGTTCCTCTGACAATAGGATAACTACCTTCACGATACCAATCGACAGGAGACTGACTTAAAGTGAGGAGATCTACTTGTCGTACAGTTCTTTCTCCTCTCAAGAAACCTTTCTTTTCTTCCTCTGTGAAAAGCGTAGTCTTATGAATAACTAACCTTTCTGGAATTTCTTTATGAGTATTTACATAGGCTCGAATTATCTTTTCACGAAGAGCCTGGGCTTGTTGTTCATTGAAATATGGTTTTCGATCAGATTCTGGCCACTCAAATGGATCACCTCGTAAGATTAGCGTCTCTCCAGTGTGAAGGAAAATTTGAGCCACACTTGCTCGCATTGATTGTGTACCACTTGAATCAAGTTCTCTATAGAAAGAGACTCCTGCATAACAAGTTCCTGCTTCTAATTCTGTAAGTTTCCAAGGTATACCTTTAGCTTTGTAGTAAGTTGCTACAGTTAGGTTCCATGCTCTTGTTGCCAGATCCTGAATGAACAGCTTCCTCTTAAGATCTAACGTTGGTGGAAGTATCAATTGAGTTGGTAGATTATGCTTCATACCCATGACTTTTATTATATTATGAAAATCATAATCTCCTCTAATTTGAGCTCGGGTAGGGTGTGATCCAAATCTTCTATGTGCTAATTTGATTCTTTGTCCGACTTGTCCAGGTATTTTGCACATTTTTATTATTTCTATGGGTAATGCGATGAATACTAGATCCGGGTTGGGTTGTTTTTGTTGCAGACTACTTAATCTATCCTCGATCAAATTTAGCATGTGCAGTGCTTTGTCTGTTCTCTTTTCAATTCTCAGACAATCATCAATATCGCATTTATCTAAAGTTTCTTGCCATTGTTGGTCAAATTCTATTTCAAATCGCAGTCGTCCCTCAATTCCTAATCCTGGGTAGTCTACCCCTCCAACGCTTTGAGCAGGGATCTTCTTGTGTATGTATTGAAAAAAATCTAACACAGCTCCAATGGATTTGGAGGTTCCAATAATTCCTGCATTCGCAACTATGTTTACAAATTTTGCATCTGCATACTGGCCATAGGGTCCGAAAAGGAACAATCCTGCTTTAGGATCTTTAAATCTAGATTTATTTGCAAAAAGAAGATATGGTTCGTTGACATAGAAACTGGTTAATTCATTCAATAATCCTCAACCTCCATGAAATCGTAAAGAGTTGTTAGTTCTTCACCAGCTTCAATTTTTTCGAGTTTGTCAATATCTTCCAAGATTTCAATATTGGGTTTTACTTCACCTGTTACATTGATTTGGTCTTTGATAATAATCATGTGCTCGATTGGTTTTCCTAAGTATTCGTCCAGGATTAGGTTTCCTTGAGTGTCTGCTTCAGGGAAAACATATTTGAACCAAAATAGAACATCATAAAGTTGATTCATGTTTCTGCTGTAGATACTTTTCCTGAACGATCGGTCTAATGTATCTATCTTTTCTCCATCAAATAGGTTTAATCCATCCGGAGAAAACAAGAATCTTGGTCTAATCTGAATGTAGTATTTACCCCATAGCTTTTTTGCAGCAATGGTTGAGGCTCTATGGACCCAATATCGAGTAGTTTCCTCTTTTTTCATGGGCTTAGTTAATTCCCGTTCAGATTGTTTTAGTCTTGGTTTCCATTGAATTACTACTGGAAAATCATCATTCGGATTTTTTGGGAGGTAATAAGATTTAGTTCGGTCATCAAAGATAAGCCCTTTTTTTCTGCATTTTTGTTTTATCCACCTGTTTAGCAGTATTATTACAAGTCTATCATTATTTGGATCTTGGGCAAATTCATTTAATTCTATTTCAGTCACGGATTCTGTATAGATAAATGTTGATAAGATATTGTTCCTAGGATTAGTGAAAGAGTATATTTTTCTATTGTTGAGGTCAAATATGGGAAATGTTGTCCTTGGTTTTTCTTCAAATATTGATTTAGCTGTCGGATAATCGCACTCTGCCTCGAATAACATCGTAGGTAAATTTACTTCGAACAGGTTTAACCATATTTTATCAGAATCTTTTGTGGGTTCTACATCTCCAAATGAATTTAGTATTTGAGTTGCATATTCTGCATCAGAAAGTTGTGGTCTGCTTGGTGGTTTAGGTACGATTTTTTCTTCAGCTACTTGAAAGTCCCTAAAATCTGCTTCAATAATTATTGTGTCTTCAAAGAACTGTTTTATTTCTTCATTTTTGGCATTAATTACAGTCGGCTTTAACTCAGGATCAATTGATTCAACAATTTTTTTCATTAAAGTATAGATAACGATCGGTTCAATTCTATCAAACACTTGCTCAAAGAGGTTTATGTTAGTGAGTTTATAGGAGACAAGTATCATTTTAAACCTATTTTGTGGGCTTAGTGATAAGTATGAAGCAAGATATTTGCCTAGTTGTGAAAGAAATTCAGTTTCACCTAAACTAATCGTTGTTGCTTTAGCTTCCATCCAATAATCTCTTTTCTCTCCTTTTTTTGAAAAAATGCAGTCAGCGAAAGTTGATTCAACATCCGAACTAGCTTTAAGATAATACCCTCGATTTTCGAGGTATCTTATCGCTTGTTTTTTGTAGACCTCTGAGTTTACAGTTAGAGCCTCTCTCAGTTTTCCTAGGCGGTAGAGGGGCATGCTCGAAGATTCACCATGTGAAATGTTTATAGTTTTAACTATTTAATAGGGATGCAATTCATTCAGTAATTCATTGGGAGCTTAATGTCACAGATGCTAAGATAATTGATACCCTTAAATGGGGCCCGCTGGAGGGTTTGATATCTATGTGACCAGTGGATCGCATTGCACTATCTATAGTGACCTATGAAAATAATTCCAATTCAAATTATTTGATCCAATTCGATCAATCCGTTAGCTTTGAAAAGTCTAACTTTTCCAAGGGATTTTCACCATTCATACTTCCTTGGTTTATTGAAGCTTATTTGATTGAAATATTTTCTTAGCAGACAATTGTTGCTTGTTGTATAATTTATTACATTGTAATCTTTTAGGGCTCATTTTTTATTATCTTATATTATCCTCAAAATTAGCTTGTGACATTCTTTACGATATTTGAGAGCATTGAAGAATAATGGAGATCCTGAAAAGGATAAGGGGGAGATTGGTCCGACTGTCATGAAGGGATATTCTTTTTTCTTGAGACTGCTTTGTGGATCTCTGAATCGTTGGTATAGCGTCATGGCTTCTTTTTGTTTACCTATGATTTCTAGTAAGGCCTGTCTTTCAATTCCCCAACCTAAACCAAAACCGAAAACGTATATTCGTATTTGATTTAATATTTCTCTATTGAGGCTTGACAATGTCTGGCTGATGAACATCCAACCTAAGCCAAATTTTCTGGTTGTTCTTACTGAGTCAATTAGTAGGTTTTTCACTTTTTCGAGATCTTCTTTTTCGCTCTTTTCTCTAGGAGCTAGTCTGTGAGCCTGATCGATTATTACTGAGGAGTTCAATGTTTCATTTTCATTTGAGCTTTTGCTCGAGGAGTTATTTGAGGAAGTGACTACATCTTTTTCTAATGTCTCTTGCTTAATATAATAATCCGACAAATCGTTGACCAAGTTTTTTTCAAGATTTATCTGTTCTGTCAAATATGAAATTAATTCTGGTATAACGACTTGTCCCATTCTTATTAAACCGCAGATATGGATGCGTTGCATCAATATGCATTCCATACCTCGAATGTACCACTTCAGAAAATCTTTATGAAAATCTTCAACGGGTTCTTCAAAAATTTCGAACACCTATTCTCTGTTTTTGAGATAAAATATTGAATTAAGAAAAGCTTCCACTGATTCTGGTTCAAGCCCCCATTTATTAATAAAATCGAGCCAATTTTTAGTGAATATCAAAGCATGTCCTTGTCAAAGTATCCTGCTTTCTCGATTTCTTAATTCTTCAATTTAACATTTCTTTAATTTTTTGAGCTATTCCTTGAGCTAACAATGGAGGAACTGCATTACCCACTTGTCTATACCTTGCAGTTCGTGAGCCTTCAAAATAATAGTCATCGGGGAAGGACTGTATCCTAGCAGCTTCTCTTACAGTTAGTGATCTTGATTGAGTAATATCGGGATGAATATAATAATGTCCATCCTTCGCTATGTGAGCTACTATAGTGTGCGAGCATTTTTCGTTACCAGCTACAACCTTGAATCGATCTAGAAATGATTTCTTATTATTGTGCGTTTGTAACTCTTTGGGTAAATCAGTATACATTAACCGTTTACTTGCTTTTTTCCATGCGTTTATTGCTTTCTTGTAAATCGTTATATCTCGTTTATTATGAGGCCTAGCAATGTGATGGGTTAATATGTTCCAGTCATGTCTAATCCCCGAGGATTTAAGGTAATCATCAGGAGGTCCATCATAATCCATCACATTCTCCCCTTCACCCGGTTTAAGACTAGGAAGATCCATAAGAAGATCGGAGACCATGTAATTGTGTTCTTTTTTATCTGGAAAAGGATATCCACCATCGATATCCTTGGACCAGCCTACCAAAATCATTCTCTTTCTATTTTGAAGAACAAAATATTCTTTTGAATTAAGGACATGAGGCTCGATAATATATTGCAGCTTCTCTAATTTTTGAGTCATTGCATTGAAAATTTCCCCATTTAAAGTTGTTTTGATTGAAGGGACATTTTCAAAAACAAAGAATTTTGGTTTAAATTTTTTTACCATCTCAATGAAGTATTTATATAGAAATATTCGGGGATCACCCTCAGCTCTATTTAAGGAGAGTCTTGCTTTTCCAACCGCAGAATAAGCCTGACATGGGGGAGATCCCAATAAAACATCAATATTTTTTACACCTTGTTTCTCAACATTCTTTTTCATTCTCTTACTGATATCATGAATTGATTCTTTTGAGATTACAGTATTCAAAACAATATCATCAAGTGAGAGATCAATTTGTGAATACAAATCCTCACGAGAAATATTCCCCTTAACGTATTCAAGGTATGTTTCAAACCCAGTATTTTTTTTTAGCCACCAGTATGTTAATCGTGTTTTTAGTGTGTTACAAGCATGTTCATCACTATCTACGAAGCAAACGGGATTAAAACCCTCTCTGATAAATCCCTCTGAGAGGCCACCAGCCCCAGCGAAAATCTCTAGCAAGAAGTGGTCCTCAGTCATAAGTTTCACCAGTTTTCTAAATTATCCAAGAGGATTCAAATACAGATATCCTTACTTTGTTTTAAAGCTGTTTCTAATGATTTCTGCAAAAATAGAATTTCAAAAGAACTGATAAGCACTTGACTATATATACTAAAATATGGATTACGTGGATACCAAATTTCGATATCTTACTAAAAATTTACGAGTGTGGGGTGAAATTCATACCCGATACTTTCCATGGAGGATAACTCGTGATCCATATAATCTGTTAATGGCAGAGGTCATGCTTCACCGAACAAAAGCAAAACAAGTTGCAGGTATCTATTCAAAATTCATCCAGAAATATCCAGATATTAGATCTTTGGCTGTAGCAAATTCTGCTGAGTTAATTGATATTCTCTATCCTCTTGGTTTACATTGGAGAATAGAATTAATGCATAAAATGGCAATAGAGATTGTGGCAAAATACAAAGGAGTTATACCTACGGAAAAAGAGGAGTTACTTGCCCTGCCTGGAGTAGGGGAGTATATTGCTTCCGCATTAAGATGTTTTTCTTTAGGTCATCCTGAACCTTTGCTAGATACTAATACAGTTAGAATAATTGGACGCTATTTTGGGAAAAAAATTACTGAAAGCTCTCGAAGAAGTAAAAATTTTAAAAAAATATGTTCTGCAATAATTGATCAGTCAAATCCTAGAGAGTTCAATTATGCCATGATAGATTTTGGAGCATTAATATGTAAATCCAAAGATCCCTTGTGTAAAAAATGCCCAATCAGCAATCACTGCACATTATTTAATAGTAACAAGAATTGATATCGAACGTCCACAAATTTATTATGTATTAAGAAACACTTGTTAAGTATGCCAGTCAGAAATCTGATGGTACGAGCATTAATTAATGAACTTCTTGGTCCAAGAGCCGGACCTGAGGAACATATGAATATTGATCCTAAAGGTGAATATATTTTAGGAATTCTTGAGCCCAAAGATTTCACTAGAGGCGCTCTGAAGTTTTATGGGCGTTCTGATTTTCAGACTATTGAAACTGGAGTTGGAGAGGATGATGATCTAGTCTCAGAAGACTATCAAGCAGAATTCGACCTTCAGTTAGATCCTAGGGCACTCCCAAAGTCTATGGGTATTTCATTTGTTGTAAAGAAAACAGAAAAACCGTCTATTGGGTTATGCGCAACTTGGGCCAGATATATTCGAGATGGGGATGTTTGGGTTCGAAAACCCGATAGTTTTGTTAAACATAATATAAATTTGAAAGAGAGCGGAGATTTATTACGTTCAGCCAATGAAAGAATTACATATTTGTCCTCGAAAACATCCGAAGGAAATTATTATGTTTCCATCTTTTTAATTAATGAAACACCATTAGGTGATGGAGAATATCCAAAAACTGAACATCACATCTTTCAGCCTCAACTGAGAGTAGTGTGTGAAAATGGATCAGAGATTGTTGCGATTCTAAGTGATCAAGAGGAAGAAACAGAAGAATCTAGTTTGACTTTACTCTTCAGAGAAAAAAGAGCGAAGGCTAGAGGTCATCTTTGTAGTGCTACATGGAAGGAAGTTGATCCCGAACAAGAATCAAAAAAAATTGAAAATTTAAAGATCAATCCTTTTGAATGGATTGACAAAGATCAAATCAAGGGTACCGATTTAGCTCTTTTTTCAAACCCGGATGTTAGAACAGAATATCTTCCATGTTATTTTGTTCAACAATTTGAAATGGAACCAAAGTTTAAATCAGAAAAATTGAATTTAAAAGCAAAATTACTTTCCGAGACTTGGGCTGCTAATGAACTTATTTCATATATTAATCCAATACCTGAAGAGTATAGAACTTGGATTAATGAAAAATTTTCAAAAATTGCAAATTTAAATTCAGTCTATAAAAAAGCTGCAGAACGTCATCTCACTCTTTGTCTAGAATCAGAAAAGAGAATCAGAGAGGGAATAGATCTATTACAAAACAATCAAGATGTTAGATTGGCTTTTTGTTTTATGAATAAAGTTATGGAAAAACAATCTCAATGGCGAAATCATTGTTCTTTAGTATGGCGACCATTTCAGATGGCGTTTATTCTTCAATGCCTAAAGGGCATCGTGAATGAAGATGACACTGATCGCTCAATTTGTGATGTACTTTGGTTTCCTACCGGTGGTGGAAAAACCGAGGCATATTTGGGATTGGCCATTTTTGTTTTAGCTCTAAGAAGAATCAAGAAAAATAATGGGGGCGGAACAGGAGTCTTTTCTAGATATACTCTAAGAATGTTAACAATTCAGCAGTTTAGACGTGCTCTTTTTGCGATAACTGCTTGTGACTACTTTAGAGTTACCAATTGGAGGCCAGCAGGTTATCCTGAAAATGAACAGAGATTGTGGGGTACAACACGTTTTTCAATTGGATTATGGGTCGGATCAGCAGTAACTCCAAACCACTTGATTGACCATACCGGATGGGACCCTATCCAAAAAAGACAGACGAAATACCCTGGAGCTACAAGCAAATTAATTGGCCCTCAAGTTTACAGAGGAACCGGAGTAAGCATAAAAAGTATGGGCGAAAGTGAACCTGCACAAATTATGAATTGTCCTGTATGTGATAGCATATTAGCTGTTCCTAAATCTGGAGGCTTATCTCCTGGACCTCATGAAATCCATTTTATTGTTAAATCTCAGAATGAGCCTAATATTGATAAAACAAAAATAAACTCCATGGGTTTTCAAGTTTCAGATGTAAAAATATCGAAATTACCCAGCAACAAACACTATGTCTTATCACTGAACTTTTCTTGCACTTTCAATCTTAGAGCAGATCATGTTGATCGTTGGTGGCATGAGTATATACAACCTGAATTGGGATCAAAATGTAAACATGAATTTGCAAGAGCAAGTAGACCGGGATACTTTTTGAAACGTTGGGACATTCAGAGAGAACCAATTGACTTTGAAATTCACTGTCCTAATCCGTCATGTGAATTGAATCAAGCAGAGTGGTACGAATTAATTCCTGATCCATCTGGAAGTCCACAATACAACGAGATATTACCGCCCTTTAAGATTGCTCAAAAGAATGGAATAGGATATGGCATACCAATTTCCGGTTATGTGGTAGACGATCAAATATTTCACCGTTGTCCGTCCATGATAGTGGCAACAGTTGATAAATTTGCTCGATTACCTTTTGAGCCTCGGGCTGGGGCATTATTCGGGTATGTTAACCAATTTGATAGTTGTTGGGGGTACTATCGAAATGAGGCTCCTCCTGACAGAGGAAAGATGCCAGAAGGTGAGGTTTGTTCAGTTCCTAGATTTGAACCACCGGAATTGATCATACAAGATGAACTTCATTTAATTGAAGGGCCTTTAGGATCAATGGTGGGCATATATGAAACTGCAATTGATATCCTCTCAGGGAAGGAAATGGACGGAAAATGGATTAAACCCAAATATGTAGCTTCAAGTGCAACGATAAGAAATGCGTCTGCTCAAGTCCAAGCAACTTTCAATAGAATTATCAGCATTTTCCCCGCACCGGGGATAACAATCGATGATAACTTTTTTTCCCATGATAACAGTTCTAATCCAATAGATAGTGATTCTCCTGGTAGGTTATATCTGGGAATTTGCGCACCAGGTAGAGGACCTCAAACACCAACCATTCGAATATGGACAGCACTTCTCAGAGAAGCATACAATCTGAGGCAAAAGAATGGAGTTGATGATGTTGAATCTGACCAGTTCTGGACAGTGGTTGGTTACTTTAATGCAATTAGAGAATTGGCCGCTGCATTAGGGCTCTTCAGAGCGGATATTAGAGAAAGAATTAGACAAACTGGAGGATTAATACGTCCACTAGATTCATTTATAGAACTTTCAAGTAGAATGGAATCGTCTGAAATTCCAACTGCCTTAAAACAACTTTCTGCATTTCCAAATAATGCTATAGATGCTGTATTCTCAACTTCAATGTTTGGTACTGGAGTTGATGTAGATCGACTAGGTTTAATGATAGTTCATGGTCAACCTAAAACTACAGCCAACTATATACAAGCAACTGGTCGTGTTGGTAGAAAAATGGCAGGACTAGTTGTTACCTTTCTTAGAGCAACAAGACCAAGAGATCTAGATCACTACGAATTCTTTGTCGGATATCACCAATCTCTTTCCAGATTCGTTGAACCAATTACTGTTCATCCGTTTTCTCCTAGGGCTAGAGAAATAGCCCTTGGTCCTGTAGCGATATCATTGTTAAGAAATGCGGAAACAATATTCGGTGAGAAAGTTAGTACAGCTTGGGTCCCAGAAGATAGATACAACAAAGTGCGTGGCAGGGTTGTCCAAAGTGGGTCGAGGATTATTACGAATAGATATAACTCTCAGGAAGTTCAAGCAATTTTTAATGCAATTGAAGAAAGAAGCAATAATCAACCGATTGGATGTAAACCACCAGTTGGAGTTACTAGAAAAGAGATTGTTTCAGATTTCGATAAATGGAAAGCAACTGCAGAATCAAATCCATCATTAATTTACTATGAACCAACATTAGTTAGCTCACCAACTAGTCCAGTGGTCTTAGGTGACCCACAGCATTATGCTGCTGATTTTCCAGTGGTATTTAGGAATGTACCCCAATCACTTCGTGAGGTTGAATCAACAACTACATTTGAGGGATGATGTTTGAGCGGCCAGAGTTTACGACCATCTCAATTTGTTCTAACTTACGGGGTTGGAAGCATACTGGAGGCCACAAGAGGTCCTCGAATAATTTTAAGTTACAAAGATTGGGGTGGTATCTTTGTAGGGCCACAATCTGCACTTTCATTATCTCAATATGAGATCACGGACGCAAATGTAAGTGCATTATTGAACGGAGGAAAAATTTTTAGACTTCCTACAAACGCTGATTTACGGGTACCTGATGAACGTGTTCTATTTCGAACAGGTCGTTTTCCAAACTGGGCTTTATGCCAAGATCATACAATATTATATGAAATCTCAAGGCAAGGAACATCTCAGTGTCCAAAATGCGATCCACGAAAACCGGCTCAATCCGAAGCCATAAGATTTGTTCGTGCATGCCCAAAGGGACATTTGGATAATGTTGATTGGATAGGCATAATTCATAGAAAAAATCAGTCTTGTAACGGAAGATTGTTCGATTGGATTGAAAGAGGAAGTACAATCAAGGACATTATAATTAAATGTCGCTCATGTTCCTCTGAATCGACTCTTCGAGACATATATAATGGAACCTGGTTCTGTTCAGGGAGATTTCCCGAGAGCGGTTATTATGATAGTTGTGATGAAAAAGCTTATGTTATTCTAAGAAATGCATCAAATCTCAGAATTGCAGAAATTGTTACAGCTATAACTATTCCACCTCGAACGACCCCTCTCCATCGTATTCTTGAAAATTCTAAGATTTTGTCAATACTTGCTTCAGAATCGAGTTGGACTAAAGACAAATTGCTCTCTAAGCTCAAAACTGCGGCTAAGCGTATTTCAGGTATCAATCCAATTTCTATTCAAACTATCGAACGTGCAACTGAAAATGAGATTTTATGTGCAATTAATGATATCCTAGAATTTCCTAATGAAGATTTAGAAATTGTTGATGTTAAAACGAAAGAATTCCAAGCATTGCAACACGCTGCAGTCCATGGTGCTCCACCACGCCCCTATCCTGAACCTCAAGATTTTGAAGTCGATAAAAATGCAGTAGTTCAAAAAGATTTGACAAAAGAATTGTCACTTAGAATTACTCCTGTAAATCGACTTAGAGTAGTAATAGCGCAAAAAGGTTATAGAAGACCTGTAGGAGGACCCACATCAACAGTTGTGCCAACTTGTTATAACGATGGGCAGGATCGTTGGTTTGTGGGATCAGAACTTTTTGGGGAAGGAATCTTCATAGATTTTCCTGAAGGTAATTTTGAGCCCTTGACTTTTTCTGCATCCAGAATTTGGAATGATTGGTTCAATAAAACAGATGATTATCGTTTTAATCCGAAATTTATTTGGTGGCACACTTTTTCGCATAGATTGATAAAAGCACTTTCTATTGATTCAGGTTATTCATCTGCTTCAATTCGTGAAAGATTATATCTCAATATTGATAAAAAAGATGGAAAACTGAAGGGGGGAGTTCTTCTATATACTTCCCAAAGAGGTGGTGATGGAAGTTTGGGTGGTTTGATTGCGTTAGTTCCAAGATTTAATAAAGTAATTTCTGCTGCACTTAGAAATATTCATTCTTGTTCAAACGATCCACTTTGTTCTGAACAGAAACTTAGAAAAGGTCGACTCAATGGATCAGCTTGTTATGCATGCCTATTAATTTCTGAAACATCATGCGAATTTCAGAATTTGTATCTTGATAGAAACCTGCTTAGAGAGTCTGTCTTATGACTAACCTGAACTTCGAAAAAACAGAAATTGTTGTTACAGGTTTGGCTTGGATGGGACATGGAATTCGATCAATAGATTCAACATTAGAAAGCCTCTTGGAGGAAGCTAAGGATGAAGTCCAAGTAGCTGCGTATATGATTACTGAAAGTGCAAATAAATTCATTCAACTAATTTCGAATTGTTTATGCAGAGGAATAAAGGTAACACTGATATTAAATAGATATCAATCCCAGCCTAGAAAGATCCAAAAAGAGATTTCAAAACTTTTAAGCGATTTTGCACATTTCAAAGTTTTTAATTTTAATCCTCAAAACAAATTGGAAGATTTACATGCCAAACTAATAGTAATTGACCGCCAGAAAGCACTTGTTGGATCATCAAATATCACTTGGAAAGGCTTAATCTTGAATCATGAACTGGCAATTCTACTGAAAGGTCCAACTGCTAAAAATGTGGGAAGTCTAATTGATATTCTAACCCAAGATTCTCGAACTGAACCTGTTAAAATCTAATTCTTCTTCTAATATTGATCTTTTCTTAACCTTCTGCTACTGCGTTTATGATTTTCAAATTGTCGAAATATCTCTTGATTTTCTTCTGTTAGAACAAAAACTGATGGTTCATGATCTCTTTTTATTGGACTTGCAACTTTTTTTAGAAACTTTTCTTTTCTCTCTTGGGTTGATTCTTCACTTTTAATCAGTATTGGTGTTTCTTTGAGAATTTTGGAGAGTATTATTTGTTGTACAGCATTTCTTAATGATGGAAGAAGAATTTCAATAAGAATCCCTTTTTTCTTCAAGTTGTCTCTTTCCTTTGAAGAAAGAATTTCATCCCTTGAATGTGAGGAAACCATTTCCAACAATTTTAGTAGATTGACTAAATTGTTTTGATCATTCAATAAACGATCAGCAAATGCTGAATTCAGTAATTCTGCATATACAGATGGGTGCATATAGAACAGATCTTCTTTGTCGGTTACTATCATAGGTTTAAGATAAGAAATTGCCAAAGAAAATTGATCATGAATACTATCTCCAAATGTTCTATCCAAGCAAACCTCACTAAAAATCAATCCAAGTACTTTTTCGGTTTCATTAATTATATCTGAAATTTTCCCTACTCTTGAGAGTGATTTACTTCTGTTATACCTTTGAGAAACAACTAATCCAATTAATGACATAATTAAGTCTAAATTGGAAACCTCATAAAGAGCTACTGAAGTAAGGGTTGGAAAACGATTTTCCCGTTTCCTGAATTCACTAACAATACCGTTTAAAAGGAAACGTCCTCTGTTCTTCTCTTCTTTCAAAGTCTCAATGATGCCTTTGGTTACTGCAACATCAGTAACTCGTTGTAAGGAATACCCGTAATCATCGCTATAATTCAAACCATTCAAGGTCAACATTTCTACTGGAAGTTGTTTTTCTAAACCCAAATCCATTTTTTTAGAATAAGTTTCTACTGGAATGAAAATGCTCTTGCAGGCTTTTAGAACTAATTTTACTTTTTCACTATCATGCAATACAATTGTAGAGTCCGCAAATCCTTTTTCAGGGAAGCACCAAAAACCAAAAACGAAATATCTTCTAAAACACTCACACCCATACCCGTTATAAGGTAATAAATCTGCACTTTGCTTCAAAATAAAATTCATGCTTGATAATTCAGGTAACTTACCTTTCTTACATCTCATTTTCCAATACACATAATCTTCTTCATCCTCAAATGGATCAGCTCTATTGCTAAAAATTCTTCGAGCACTTTCACCCCACAATTTCAGGATAGTAAATTTGTTTAGATTCACTGCATATACTGGAATGAGTCCAAGTTCAGTACAAATTTTGGAATCTTCATAACCAACCCAATATTTTTGTAACTGTCTGAATCTTGAAAGTAGATGGGATAACATTAGATATTGAGTACCTTTCAATTCAAACCTGTATGCAATTGGTTCCCCAGTTTTATTATCCCGTATCCAAATAGAATAAGGAAAATTTGTTTTTTCTTTTAATGCACACTTGCTTGATGCCCTGTATTCGCAATCCAATGCTAAGTTCTTGTCAAACTTCCGTAGTCGATAAAGCAATTGGCGTTCTTCATATACACCAAAACCGATGATTAAAACCCCCAATGTGTACGAAGTTTTACTCGATATAATATATCTAGAGATAGCATAAACTAATTAAAAATTGTTTCGCACTTATGATCCAACTTTTAAGTAATTATGAAATAACTGATAGTACAAGCAGGTAACTTTTTACAAAAAGTCTTGCTCGCAAAGGAGATCCTTTGCTCGCTAAACTAAAGAGATCTGATAACTGAATACTTATAACTTAATTGTTTATAGGTCGTTCATTCCTCGCCAAGATCCTACCGGACTTGGACTCGTCATTCACTCCAATCCACTTTTCATATCTTTATCGTATGTTTGTAATATTCCAGTTTATTGTGCTTCCTTCAGTCGGTCGAAACTACGTTTCTCCCTCCTTACGTCAGCTACGCCTATCTGCGATAGCCGTAAACGTAGTAATAAAATAGGGAGAAAGAGTTCATCATCGTTCTACATTAATTATGGTAATATTTTCCATATTCTTCCATCAGTCAAATGTTTAGTCTCAACAAATTACTTGTTGTTGTATTGCCCTAGTGTTCACCTCACTCACTACGTTCGTTCGGATGAACCGTCTCTTCTCTTTACGGGGAAGAGATCTACGGAACTATCTAAAAACACAACTCAAAGGCAATTCAATAAAGAATAGATATAGATTCAAAAGAGGACCCATGAAACTAAACCAATTCTTAGAAAAGTGTGGATGGGATCTATTCAAAAACCAAGGACGTATGAAAATGAACGTTTTTGAGAACCTTCCACAACCTTCCATTTTTTAGCTGTTTTTAGTCAGTAACCTTCCACTTTACCTTCCACATATAAACCATTATCCTAAAAAGAAGCCCAAAACAAGCTCCAATACCCCCTCCCTCTGTCTATCTTGGAAAGTTAAAAACTGGAAGATTATAATACTACAGTCTAGCTTTCATTAATCTTGATGCCTTAAAATCTTAATGTGAATCCCATTTTTAGCATATTCCCATAGAGCATGATCAGTTAAACTCTCTGGATGTGAGAAAACTACATAACGTTTACAATTAAACTTTGTAAGATTTTCAACATGTCTTCTTACGTTTTTTGTTGATACTGTTGAATGTGGATTTGTGTAATAGCGTTCTTTTTCCTTTTGGAAAACCTCTTTCCATTCGTTGCTAATGTCACTAATGGGTATAGAATACGGAGACTTTCCAGATTTCTGTAGTTTCTTAGTTGCATTAGTTGAAGCTATTCCAAAACGATGTTTACTGTAGTTGGTCAATTCATAAACTTCTAAGGGAACATACTTTTCGATATTGAAAACGATAGCATCGACATCTGCATAAGATATGTCGAAAACTTTATAGTTAATTTTTTTTTCAAACCATTTTTCTTTAATGAATCTTTCATGAAACAATTTATCAAATGATAAATGTCTTGGTTGCCCTATCCGTTTCAGTTTGTGCTGTTTCTTGTTGAAGACACTACCCGACTTCTTTTCTATCCAATTTTTAAACACAAGACCTCTAAACTCTACTGGAGATTCAACCTCACGTAGTAACTTCTTTTTCTCCTTTCTTTCCTCTTCTGTTTCTATATGTTGCTTGATCTTTTCCAACTCTTCTTCATCAGTCTCAAAATGATAAATCAAATTACTCACCATCTAAGATCTCAAAATCTCTTCATATTATCCATATATTAGATATAAACAACGAATTTGGGCTTATTTTTTATGAATTCACAAAATTGATCTAAGCTACCCACTGGATGCAACTCCTTATTGCTGATGCATGAATTATCATCTTGCTCGTTTAGGACAGTGAACCGGGCATAATGATCCTTTAGAATTCAACTAGAAACTTTCACATCCTTTCTAAGATAGGTAACAGTCTCTAACACTTTTTTTAATGCCCACATTCTTGTTGCAGATTTGTTTGGATGTTAATCCTTTCTTTCTCAGTGCCTTCCGTTTTAATTTTGAATATTCCCTCTTTCGATGCTCAATAATTACACTCATCAAAACGCTATTATCTCTAAATAAAAAAAACAGTTGACCTAGCTCGCCACACATTGGACAATAGAATTTTCCCTGATATTCTTTGTGAACATTATGATTTTTTCTGTATCTTCGAGCATACGCCCTATCTCTATGCTGTTTGTTAAGATATTTTTGTCCATTATTCGTAGGTGTGAATAAAGTATTACACCCACAAGCACATTTTTTTGGAATTATAATTGGATTAGAAATTTGATTTACTTGGGAGATAGAAATCCAATTCAACTCCTTTTGAAATGGTGATCTTTCTAAACTCCAAATATCTACACTTTCTAAAAGATTTATGAAGTGATAATACGTATTAAAAAAAATGGCTATAATAGCCAAAAATAAAAAAAGACTCTAGTTTTTCTTTCCTTTATTTACCACTTAGGAATCTTCTTCATCTGCGATCGAATCATATGAACTTTCTTCTCTATATGAACCACATTCTTCACAAATGTCTTCATCGTGTTGATTATTTTGTCCACAAATATTACAAATCCAATTTTTTTCTGTAGCCATATTACTTTCGCTTCCTGAATATCGCTAATTCGTTAATTTTACATACAAATTCGAAACCTTGTTCAATGAGAATGGATACCTCATCAATACTATTTGCGACTTTTGAGATATATTCTTCCTGATCAAAATTTACTACATGGATGTATCTTAGAGTGTTCTTGATGTTTTTATGTCCAAGAAACCTCATAGTATAGATAATATCTTTTGTTTTATAGTAAGCCATTGAACCCGCAAAATGCCTTAAATCGTATAATCTAATTTGAGCCAATTGTGGCTCATTCAACTTCTTGGCAATAGATGTTTTGAGTCTCGACCAATTCTGTCTTATTCTTTTGGAGACCCATAAGTTATCCATCAAGCCTAATTTGTTTTCATTTATGTACCTTTTTATCATTCCCAGAGTTGATGATCTGACTTGGAGAACTCTTCCACTACCATGCTTGGCCGTAATGGGATATATTTTTCCAGTTTCTAAGTCAATGTCTTTTACTCTCAACATTCCCAATTCTATTGGTCTAAGTCCAGTATCCCTAATTACTGAATATGCAGAAGCAGACTTTAATTTTGAATGAGAAATTATTTTGTTAATATCCTCTTCCTTTGGAACACGAGTGATTCTTTCCTCTCTCATATATTTTGGTTTGATCCACTTAATTCCATAGAACTTGGCATAATGAGAATACGCATCAATCAGATTATCTTTGTAACCATCACTGCGCTCAAGAGTTGCAACGTATCCCTTTACTTTCTCAGGATCACTCAAGTCCACATTCTTTTCTAAATAACGCAACCTCTTAGAAATTGATACAAGAGTGCTCTCTTTTCTTCCCTGTTTCTTCAGATCCCAAACAACAGCCAAGGGTCCTACATTGGTGCGGGGGGTGGGATTCGAACCCACGAACCCCTACGGGACAGGGTCCTAAGCCCTGCGCCTTTGACCTGGCTCGGCGACCCCCGCTGCATATCCACATGTAGAAGCCAAATCCAAATTAAA
>Ga0315549_1001461_pt1 | contig 24505 bp, 19 predicted proteins | sample SalMarSW160200MG_FD_203101 | JGI IMG/M metagenome (GOLD analysis project Ga0315549, IMG submission 203101) | Salt marsh sediment microbial communities from the Plum Island Ecosystem LTER, Massachusetts, United States - Salt Marsh Sediment SW1601-200 ... | reverse complement strand
CTCCCTTGGGTCGTACGTCCTTCAACACCATTCGCGCCCGGACGCGGGAGTCCACCAGGACGGGCCTGATGAATCGCACCCGGTCGAAGCCGTAGTTTAGCCCGTAGGCGATGTCGTCCGCCAGGGGCGCGATCTGATTGATGAAGCCCACGAGCATCGAGAGGAGCAGGGAACCCTGGGCAACCGTCTTGCCGAAGGGGCTCTCGCGAGCTGCGCGGGCGGGATCGTTGTGGAGCCAGTGCTCGTCGCCGGTGGTCCGCGCGTGCGCGTCGAGCTTCGCTTGATCGATCGTCACCCAATCGCTGAGCCCAAGCTCCTCGCCGATGCGGCGCCGTGCGCTGTCGATTGCAGTACTCTCAGTGGCCATTTCGCCTCCTCCCGTCGCAATGTGGACGTCCGAACGCTGTGAAAGCGCAGTCACTCCGCGTCCGCGCCTTGCTGTAGGCGCATGTTCAACATGGCGTGCGTACAAGTGAGTTTCCGAGGATCGGCGGCCTGGGCGTACTGGATGCGCGGCTCCATGGCTACCACACTACCTCGTATACCCGCTGGCGGCCCTTGATGCCCTTGAGCTGCTTGCGGCCGGCGTCGCGGAACTCCACTCCCGCCAGCGAGCCGCCGACGCTGCGCACAACCTCCGACACCAGGATCTGCCCTCCCTGGGCCCTGGCGGCGATGCGGGCGGCCAGGGTGACGGCGGTGCCGAAGTAGTCCCCCGCCTCCTCGATGGACTCACCGGTGTTGAGGCCGATGCGGACATTGATCGGTGCTTCGACAGGCTCAGCACGAGCGGCAGCCCTCTCGGCGTTGTAGGCGGCGAAGGCCTGCTGGATGCCCACGGCGCAGGAGAGGGCCCTGGCGGCGCTGGCGAAGGCCACCATGAAGCCGTCGCCCATGGACTTGACCTCGTGGCCGCCGTGCCCGGCGACCTGCTCCCGCAGGATGCGGTTGTGCTCGGCGAGGAGGGCGTGGTAGGCCTTGTCGCCCAGGCGCTGGGCCAGGGCGGTGGAGCCCTCGATGTCGGTGAAGAGAATGGTGACTGTGCCCTGCTCGTCGGAGTGGCGGGCCAGGCTGGGGGCATCGGCCAGGGCCGACGGCAGGATCTGCTCGATGGTGGAGCGCAGGGTTCTCTTTGCCCTGCGTGGGCTGGGGGTCAGGCCGGGCGCTACCTTCTCCTGGGCCTGCATCTTGACGGCGAGGACCTTCTCGGCCCTCTGAGTTAGGCCCATGTCCTGATAGAGCTGGAGGGATTCGTTGAGCATGGCGGTGGCGGCCTCGGCGTCGCCGGGGGCGTCTCTGGCCAGGCGCATCCTGGCGTAGGCCAGAAGGGTGGCTGCCAGCTCCAGGCGGTAGCCCAGCCGCCGCGCCAGGCTGAGGGCTTTCTCGAAGTAGGTGGTGGCATCGTCCCAGCGCCTGCTGACGGCGTCCAGCATGGCGATGACGCGAGGAACGAGGCAGGGCCAAACCAACTCTACGCCTCGTCCATTCAGCTCGCGCAGACGCTGGTAGCAGGCGTCCAGACCCTCTGCCTCGCCGAGCTCGCCAAGGGCCTCACCACAGGCGACCAGGTTACGCGCCCCTCCCAAACCCAGCGGGCTCTCGAATGGCCACTGGGGGCGGTCAGCGAGGAGTTCCCGCGCTGACGTCATATCCCCTTTCTCAAGGCTAAGGCGGAGCCGGCCGCGCCAGGAGCCCGCCACGCGGGCCTCCGCCTGGTCGTAGCGTCGCGTCAGCATCATGAGGACCGCAGAGTGCTCCAAGACATCAGGCACAAGGGCGAAGATCCGCATCTCGGAGGCCAGGGTGAGCACCTGCTCAGCGATGCGCTCCGATTCCACCAGGTCTCCCGCCATAAGACGCTGCCATGCGATGTGGAGGGCGGCCGTGTACGCGGGCTGGAACACCAGGCGCTCCTCGGAGGTCCGGCGTAGCTCCGCCCAGTCGGGCCCATCAGCTGCCACTCGTCCCTGCATGGTGGCTGACGACAGGCTTGGGACTCTCGAGTAGCAGGCCCCGGTCACATCGCCCATCGCTTCCATCGCTGCGACAGAGCGGTCGCCTGCCTCCTGGGCCTTCTGGGGGAAGCAGGCAAACCAGTAGAGGTAGGCGATGGCATTGAACAGCCAGCTGACTGCTCGGGGGTCGGTGATGTGCTCTGCCAGGGACTCCGCCTCAGCCACCTCCTTGAACGCGGTGTCGAAGCGGTGGAGGCGCAGCAAGTCTACGGCGTGATAAGCGAGCAGGATGGCCCGTTCTGTCTGGTTCGCCGGGCCGACCAGCTCCAGTCCCTTTTCGGCCAACCGCAGGCCGCGCTCCCATTGCCCCTGCCAGCCAACGTATCCAGCGAGCCAGCCGTAGGTCATGGCCGCCTCGGCCACATCGCCCGCCGCTTCGAACTCCCGGGCCGCCTCTTCGTGGCTCTCGTTCCTGCCCTCGAAGTCGCCGGCCCTCTCCTGAGCCGCTGCCAGGCCCGACAACAGCAGGTTCGCCTTTTCCCCCTGGGACAGGCCCACGGCATCGGCGAGCTCGAGGGCGGAGCGATAGAGGGCTATCGCCTCAGCCGGCGCGTAGGTGGCCAGCGCCCGCCGGGCAGCCTTCACCGCCCAGCGGTAGGCCGTTTCGGCGGGGACACCCTCTCCGGCCTCCCGGTAGTGATAGGCCAGCTCGGCTGCATAGTCCTCCAGACGGTCGGGGTAGGCTTCCTCCAGGGCGCGGGCAGCCCGCAGGTGCAACCGCTCCCGCCGGGGGGCGCTGAGACGGCCGTACAGGTTCTCCCGCAGAAGGGTGCTGGTGAACTGATAGTAGGTGCGTCTCTCCTGGCGCTGCTCCCTCACCACCTGGGCAGCCAGGGCCTCCTCCACCGCCCGCAGGATGACCTCTTCGTCCAGCTCGGCGACCCGCTGAGCGAGGGAAAGGCTGAAGCGGCGGCCCAGGACGGCACCCACCTGGAGCAGGCGGCGGCAGTGCTCCGACAGGCCGGCCAGCCTGCGCTCCATCACCTCCCGCACGCTCTCGGGCAGACCGATGTCGGAGATGGGGGCCTTGCTGATCCACTGCCCCTGTTCCTGATAGAGGACCTCCGTCTCGATGAGGTGCTTGAGGGTCTCCTGGACGAAGAAGGGATTGCCCTCGGTTTCCTGGTGCAGACCGAGGGCCAGGGCCCGGGGGATTTCCTGCTCGGCCAGCACCGTGATGAGCTCCCTGACCTCGGACTCCCGCAGGCCCTTGAGGGGCAGCTCCCAGAAGCCGGACTCCCTTCTAAGGTGGGGCAGGGCCTCCCTGAGGGGGTGGCTAGGCTCCAGCTCCGTCTCCCGGCAGGAGATGGCCAGCAGCAGCCTGCCGCCGGCCAGGCGTCGGGCCAGGTGCTGCAGCAGGGAGCATGAGCCCTTGTCCGCCCACTGGAGGTCCTCCAGCACGAGCACCAGGGGAGCAGATGTGGAAGCGTTCTTGAGGAACTCGGTGACCTCCTGGAAGAGGCGGTAGGCCTCGGCCTCCGCCGCCACGGGAGGAGGAGCGGGCAGGTCGGGCAGCTTCGCCTTCAGCTCCGGCGCCAGGGGGGCGAGAACGGAGCTCGCGTCGGTCACCGCCTGGCGCAGGGTCTGCACCGACGTGCGGGAGACGTAGTCCTGCAGGGCCTCGGCGAAGGGGCCGTAGGGGAGCCTGGCTTCCCCCTCGTAGGCGGCGCCCCACAGCACCTGGCCCCCCCGCAGCCTGGCGTAGGTGGCGAACTCCTGCAGGAGGCGGGTCTTGCCGATGCCGGCGTCGCCCACCACCATGGCCACCGACCCCAGGCCGGAGAAGGCGTCGGCCAGCCTCTCCCTGAGCTGCTCCATCTCCCTTTCTCGCCCCACGAAGGTGCCCCAGGCTACCCGGCCGATGGGAGTGGCGGCGACAGGCTCGGCCGGGGCCACTACCTCGCCCTGCTCGATCTGCTCGCGGAGGGATTGCAGCGCCGCCAGGACCTCCTCGGCCGAGGCGGGCCTCTCCTCGGGGTTCTTGGCCAGGAGCTTGAGGATGAGGTCGTTGAGGGCAGGGGGTAGCGATGGGTTGTGGAAGGAGGGTGCCACCGGCGGCGTGTTCAGATGCTGGGAGATGACGGCCACCGGGTCGTGGCCGGAGAAGGGAGGGCGGCCGCAGGCCATCTCGTAGAGGGTGGCGCCCAGGCCGTAGAGGTCGCTTCTGGCGTCGACCTTGCCGCCCAGGGCCTGCTCCGGGGGCATGTAAGCCACTGTCCCCACCATCATACCGGCCTGGGTGAGGCGCGAGAGGTCGATGGCCACCGCCAGGCCGAAATCGCCCAGCCTGGCGATAGCTTGCCCTGAGCTTGCCGAAGGGTCGGCGGTGAGCCAGATGTTGCCCGGCTTGACGTCGCGGTGGATGATGCCCCGGTCGTGGGCATGCTGCAAGGCCTGGCAGACCTCGGAGCCTATCTGGAGGCACTGGTCGATGGGCAGCCGGTGGTCAGGGGCCTGGTCGACGATGTCCTGGACCGAGCCTCCCTCCATGAACTCCTGGATGATGTAGGGTTGGCGGTTCTCGTCGCCGATGTCGTGGACAGTAACGATGTGAGGATGGGAGCCGAGACGGCCCATCGCCTGAGCCTCGCGGCGGACGCGGGCCAGGCCGGAGGCGTCCAGGCCCTCGGTCTTGATCAGGGAGAAGGCCACGTCGCGGTCGAGCCTGGTGTCGTGGGCCAGGTAGACGCGTTTGCGGCCGCCCTCGCCCAGGAAGCGCTTGACCTGGTAGCGGCCGGCGGCGAAGGCGGTGGGGACGGTGGGAGTGGGGGCAGGGGTGGGCGTTGGTGGTGGGCCCTCGGCTACAGGCTGCCCGCAGCCATGGCAGAACTTAGTGCCTGGAGGATTACTACGGCCACAGTAGCTGCACGCCAGCTCCTGACGAAGTGAAGAACCACACTCGCCGCAGAAGGTTGCATCCTCTGGATTCTCGTGCCCGCAGGATGGACAAAGCATCGTGGTTCGCCCCCGATTCCTACGTCTTGGAGCAAGGCAATAGTGCGTGAAAATGGCGGCGTTGTCAATGTGGGCAGCGGTAGGGGCAGTACCTCCCCGATGGCAAGCGAGCGGCGGCTGAGCTCGTTAAGCCACTCCCTGATGTGCTCGGCCGTCACTTGCGTCAGCGAGGGAAAACCACCTCTCTCAAGGAAGGAGGCCAACTGGCGCACTGAGTCGGCGTAGCCGTCGACGGTGCGTGGTGACTTGCCGTCGCCCCGCAGGATGAGGAGCCATTCCTTCAGGAGTAGGGGTCGTCGGAGCGACTCGAGATTAGATAATTAGGGGGTCTGTGATGCTGGCTGCTAATAAGCGAGCGCACAGTCGCTTTCCTTTCGCCTGAGGTTTACCCAGGTTCCAGACTAGAGCCGTGCGCCTAATTGCTAACTGGAGCGGAAGACGGGATTCGAACCCGCGACCCCCTCCTTGGCAAGGAGGTGCTCTACCGCTGAGCCACTTCCGCTCCTTACACCTTCTTGGTGCCGAGGAGGGGATTTGAACCCCTACGCCCTTTCGGGCACCGCCCCCTCAAGACGGCGTGTCTACCTATTCCACCACCTCGGCGGTCTGCTATCTATATTACATATTTTGGCCATCTTGGCAAGACCCTGGCGGTCTTGCCCTGTGGACGGGGGCCCCTATGGATGATATAGTCGTCTACGTCGTTCTGCAAAGCTTGAGGGGGTGTCGGCTTCCTTCCCGCTAAGGCTAGCTGTGATGAACAGGCAGCGTTTCGAGGAACTGGTTCTGGAAGCGGTGGAGGCTCTACCGCAGCGCTTCCTCGACAGGCTGGCCAACATAGACATTGAGGTGAGAGACTGGTCTAGCCCGGAGGAGTTGCGGTCGGCGCGAGTTCCCATGGGAAGGACGCTTCTGGGTCTCTACGTCGGCATTCCCCACCCAAGGAGGGGGCGCGGCTATCATTTGGCGCTGCCCGACCGCATATTCATCTACCAGCGCCCTATCGAGAGGCTGTGTCGCAGCGACGATGAGGTTAGAGAGCGCATTGGGCGGGTCATCAAGCACGAGATCGCTCACCATTTTGGCCTGACAGACGCTGACCTGCGTGACACCAGCGTATCCTAAAGCCGCTGAGCCCTGGCCTGCCCTCCGAGAGGGCAGGCCAGCAAGCGGCTGAGACCCGTGCTCAGTTGTGGTAGCGTTGCCTCCCGTTTGGCGAAGGTGTCGGTCTACAGTCGTCCTAGGGCCCCGGCAAGCCTCTCCATCGCCGCACTCCGTAGCTTTTCCACCTTGGCCTGCAGGTCCTGGAGCTCTTGGTCGGTCAGAACACCAGAGAGGTCCTCGGCCAGGCGATTTGCGGCGGGGGCGGCCTCGGCAAGCTTGCGTTCGCCCTTTTCGGTCATGCGAACCCAGGTCTTGCGCCGATCACGCCTGTCAAAGACTCTCTCCACCAGCCCCGGCTCTTCCAGCCTGTCCACCAGCCCGGTTATCGTCTGGCTGGCCTTGACCATGGCTCGCCCTATCTCGCCGGTGGTGAGGATCTCACCTCCCTTTTTCAGGACACCCAGGAGATGGAGCTGGGGAAGAGAAAGATTGTGGGGCAGAAGCGTCAACTCTGTCAGCTTGAAGATGGCGTTGTAGGCCTGATAGAGCGTTATCCACTCGGCCATGCCCCTGGCGCCGTCGAGCTTGCTTTGCCCCTTCGACTGCCGTTGCGTGGTCATGATACCTATCCTCCCTCCTTTTGTAGCTTGGGCGCCGGCGGTCGCCGCGCCCGTTCCTTTTGCCTACCTCCGTAGTGAATTCAAGTACTCCTTCAGCCAGCGCCGTGCGTCCTTCCAAATGATCTCTCGCTGCCCCAGCAGATCCGAGAACTGGCTCCCCTGACTGACTATCAAGAACACATGCGCCAGCACACGAGGGTCCACGCTGTCCACGATCTGGCCGTCGGCAACTCCCTTGCGCAGAATCGCCACGAGGTTATCGGCTAGCCTTGCCAGGTGTCCATCCACCTTCCGTCGGAAGCCCTCGTGCACGGCCGCCATGCGAGCAGCAACACCGGCCGTTAGAGAACCTGTCGTTTCCAGCTTGATAGAGCTGGGCAGGTCGTCGAGCACCTTGAAGAGGCGGTCAATGGGATGTTCCTTAGTTGCCAGGTGCGAGGCTGCCCCTTGTTCGGCGAATAGGCGAAACGACTCGTCGATAGCAGCGTAGCCCAGTTCCTCCTTGGACGAGAAGTAATAGTACAGGCTGCCCCTTTTGCAGCGGCTTTCCCTTAGGATATCGGCGATGCTCGTGTGGTAGTAACCACGGCTGGCGAACAGCTTGACGGCTGTCTGAACGAGACGTTCTCTAGCGTCTTGGCGGCTCGGCATTTGACCAATCGGTCGGTATGCTATCACGCCTTTCGCATTAGTGTCAAGTCCTAGCACTGTGTCCTAATCCAGACTAGCTTCCCTAAGGGCTTGGCGTCCATGCAGTCCTCCCCGCCGAGCAACGCAGCGAGGCCTGCGTTGGGCCGGCACATCCCCGCTCTCCTACCTTGGGCGCCGGCGGTTGCTGCGCCCGTTCCTTCTGCCTACTTCCGTAGCGAATTCAAGTAGTCTCTTATCCAGCCCTTTGCGCCCGCGGGCATGAGCTGTTCCTGCCCCAACTGCCTCACCATCTGAAGCCCGTAACCTACGACCATGACGAAATGGGTCAACTGATGGGGGTCTACACTGTCGGCGATCTGGCCGTCGGCAATGCCCTTGGCGATCATGGGCTCGAATTCCGCGAATAACGGTGCCACCCTTGTTGCCAGCCGCTGTCGGAAGCCCTGGTGTACGCACGCCATACCAGCAGCAATACCGGTCCTCACAGAATGACCCGATTCCAGAATGAGAGTGCTGGGCAAGTCGTCGAGCACCGCAAGCAGGCGGTCGATAGCATGTTCCTTGCTTCGTATGTGGGAGTGGGCCCCTTGTTCGACGAGTAGCCGAACCGACTCGTCAATAGCAGCGTAGCCGAGTTCCTCTTTGGACGAGAAGTGATAGTAGAGTGCTCCCCTTGTGCAGCCGCTTTCCCTGACGACATCGGCGATGCTCGTGTGGTAGTAACCGCGGCTGGCGAACAGCCTGAGGGCAGCATGAACGAGACGTATCCTGGAGTCTTGGCGGCTGGGCATTTGACCAATCGGTCGGTATACTATCACGCCTCTCGCATTAGTGTCAAGTCCTAGCACTATGTCCCAACCTGCCGTAGCTTTCCTAAGGGTTTGGCGTCCATGCAGTCCTCCCCGCCGAGCAAGGCAGAGGCCTACGTTGGGCCGGGACATCCCTGCCGCCAGTGGTGCGGACGACTGTGCTGTCGCGCCCGCAATGTCTTTGCTGTGGCCATCCCATTGAATGTGTTTCTTGGGTCATGGCCGGTCTTCACCAGCGTGGCGTCTGAAGGAAGAGAGAGCCTTCGGGGGTGCGGCCACAAAAGCTCTCTCAGTGCTCGGGGTGAAAATCCCCGACCACGGCTGTACGTTAGGCCAACGCCGACAGATTTGTCAAGCGTTTACGGTCAAGTAGGGCGAGAAGTTTGCGTGAATGGTTCTTTGCGACCGCTTTATCGGCGCTCTGTGCGTCCAGCGATTGGTGTGGGCCCACGCGTCTACCTTGCTCATAGACGCGGCCCTACGGCTCTCCTGGGGCGTCTGAGGGCCGTTCGACAGGAGGAGGGAAAGCCCCTTTTAACCGCAGCCATCGCCTCCTGGCGTACCAGCCGCTCGCCGCGAGGGCGACGGTGAGCACGATGTGTGATGGGCCGCTACGGCGGTGCCCGAGGCGCAGCAAAGGCATAGAAATCGAGCCTCGGCGCCACAGCAGAAGCCACCCTTACCGCTCTGCCCCGCGGATAGAACTCCTGCAGCCAGCGAAGGCTCTCAGCGTCAGCCTGGAAGACCACGTAGAGTTTCGCTTCCCGAATGCTGGAGTGACCGGCTGCCTCCTCGATATGGGTCAGCCAGTTTTGCCAGTCCGGCTCGCCCATCTCGATAGCCACGGCGGTGTGGTCAACCCAACCGCCCCACAGTTTCAGGTAAGCGTTCTCCACGCTGCCGCCTGACTCCGCGAACTCGCTGATGACGCTGGCGACCTCCGTCTGGTTAGGCACGTTTAGGGGGTGAGCGGTGGCGTATTCGTCGAAGTAGAGCTGCCAGTTGAGGTATGCGGCGAGGCCCAGGGGGACGGCGATAATGGGGAGCGCCAGGAGTAGCGCCTTCCTACGGAGGACTTGAACGGCCCTCTCCAGGATCAGGTATAAGGGTAGGGCAGCGATGGCGGCAACCAAGGGAATGACACTGCTGGCGTAGAACCCGCCCGGGCTGCCCGGCGTGGACCGGTCGGCGATGCTGGGGATAAGGAGGAAGAAGAAGACCAAAACAGCGTAGCCGAACAGGCCGCGTCGCCCCCAGGTCCAAAGTACAAGGGTCACAGCCGCTCCCAGCGCGAAAACGGCTCCGGTGACGTAATCCAATTGGGGAGAACCCCAAAGGCTCCAGATGCCGGCACCTGTGTTCTCTCCCTGCCAGTTGAACATGAGGAGGGTGTCTTTCAAACCGGCAGGCACCGTATGCAGAAAACTCGGCGTCTCTCCCGACGGATTGAGCAGAACCTCGCTTCTGGCCCAATAGAGGTCAGGCTCTTCGACAGCGAACCGGAGCATGGGAGCGCCTACCACCAGGAATGCCAAGACGAGAAGCCCGGTATTAGCAAGGAAAGGCATCGCCTCACCCCGCCGCGTCAGGAGGCGCGCCCCCAGCGCTACCATCAAGCAAAGGCCCACAGCCAGCGGCAACACCCGAAGAGACGTATCGGCGTAGAGTCCTGCGCCCAGCAGCAAGCCGCAGAGCAGAAAGTCGTTCCTACGGCCAGACTTCAGGGCGCGGAATAAGAACAGCAGGGTCAGGGCGACCAACGGCGGGGCGAAACTCCGGCGAAAGCCCAGACGGCTGGCGATGAGGTGCCAGTAGGAGATAGAGGTGAAGGCAGCGGCCATCAGGGCCACGCCTCGTCTGCGGAACAGCTCCCGTGTCATGCCATAGGTAGCAGCGACAGTAATCAGTCCTGCGAACGCAGACAGGACCTTCAAATTCTGGTAGGAGTAATCGAGGAAGGGAACCAGGGCCTTGCTAGCGTAGAGGAATAGAGGTTCTCGGTTAGGGACGAAGAAGACGGGATGGTAGTCGTCCGCAATGGCTTTGATCGCCAGGATCCCACTGGAGTGGTCGAACCGCATCTCTTTCGGCATGCCGTCCAGATCGTAGAAGCGAAAGAAGGTGGCAAGACTGAGGATGAGGAGGAGGGCGCCTATCAGCCCCAGCTTCGATAGGGTTGGCGCCACACGTCTCCCGGTCGAAGCCGCCCCGCCGCCTGGCTGCCAGATGCCCCAGACTAACCCCAGCGCCCCGATTATCCAAAGCGATAACCCCGGAACAGTGAAGCTGTTGGCATCATTGAACTGAAAAGCCCCCAACCCGCCCACGACCGCCAAAGCTAGGCCAATGCCTTCACGCCGACCCAAACGAAAGCGGGTGGTCGGGGCGTCTTCCCGGCCTTCTTCGGCGAAGAGCGGGCCGTGTCCGGGTCGTCGCCCGATGAAGAGGCCGATAAGGAAGGCTCCCCCGCCGAGGGCCATCACCAGGGGCCCGTCGTACGAAAGCTCCCGTTGCTGGCTGATAAGGCGCTGACCGTACACCGCAAGAGCCACACCGGCCGCCACAAGCAACAGAGAGATCGCCGGGGTGAACCGTTGGAGTCTGAAACGGACAGCTGCCAACGTTCCGGCAGGATGAGCGCTCAACGGAACTGCCAGCAGGGAATAATGAGGGCGACGTTCAGTTGGATCCAGTACGCTATCGCTCCCGCTGCCATAAGCTGACGCGCAGCTCAAGTCGGAAGACGAATTGATCCCGAATCTCATCTCGTGTCTCTCAGACTACTACCGGGAGAACGACGAGATGGGCGGCACTCTCGAACCTCTCGCTCTGCGCGTTGCCATCCTTGCCGTCCCAGCCGAGACGGTCATGTTGGTCGCGGGTTTGGATTTCTTGGCGGTCTAGGGTACCCCTTTTCCTGTGTGTCAGGTTTGTAGGGCGGCGCAGGCATGGGCTTCGGTTTGGGCTTCTCCTCTGTCATCGTCGTAGCTCTCTTGAGAGTTGAGGGACCACGTCATCGATCTGCACGGCGTTGGCTTGAACGCCTGTCGGCAAATTGGCGGCAACTAGCGACATAAGACTTCAACCGGCGGTCCAGAGCCGCCGATTTCGTATCTAAGATCTGGCAGGGGTGGAGGGATTCGAACCCCCGACCTGCGGTTTTGGAGACCGCTGCTCTGCCAGCCTGAGCTACACCCCTGCCCTCGGCGAGGCTATTGTAGCTAAGACGCCGAATGCCGGTCAAGGACGCGGCTCTGGAACTAGCGACGCGCGCGTTCCTTGCCAGCCATCCTGAGGCGTATCTTCTGCCAAAGCTCGGCCAGCTTGGCGCGGCCCCCGCCCAGGAGCCAGCCTTGCCCCCAGAGCTGGTCGTACTTCCCCGACTTCACCCGCGGGTACTCGGAGGCCACTTCCGCACCGAGCAGAAGGATCACCGCGCTGAGGTACATCCAGAACAGGAGGGCCACCACCGCTCCCAGGGAGCCGTACACCACGTCGTAGCGGCCGAAGTTAGCTAGATAGAAGCTGAAGCCATTCTTGAGTATCTCGAAGAAGATGGCAGCGATCAGTGCTCCCGGCCAGACATCGCCGATCTTGATGGGGGCATTGGGCACGAAGCGATAGAGTACGCTGAACGCCCCGAAAGAGAATATTGCCGGCATCAAGTACGGAGTCACTCGCCAGAAGAAGGCGGTGTTGCTGGACAGAGGACCCAGGATGTCCGAGCTGGCCTCCTGGGTCGTGCGGAGCAGCGTTGTGGTGCCGATGGACAGCAGGAAGAACACTCCTACTCCGGCCACCATGCCCAGGTCGAGTAGCTTCTGCTTGACGAAGTGGCGCGAGGTTTCGATATCCCATGCTATGTTCAGGGAGGTGCGAATCGCTCCGAACAGGGCGCTCGCCGACCAGGCCAGGCCCAGAAGTCCCACTATGCTCAGGGGGATGCTGATGCCAGCGATGGCGCCTATCGTCTCTCTCACCTCATCTCGTCCTTCGCCCGAGGTAAGGGGAATGAACTCCAACACCTTGTCTATCAGGTCTTCCTGAAGGCTGCTGCTTTGGAGGAAGATGCCGAATATCGACACCATGAAGATAAGCAGAGGGAACAGGGAGAAGAGCGCATAGTAAGAAATGGCGGCCGCCATGTGAGTGCAGCGGTCGTCGCCAAATTCCTGGACAGAACGAACGGTGAGGATGAGCAGCCTTCGCACGTTCCTGATGCCTTGCTACTAGTATACTACTGGCCAAGATGCAGGGGGACGCGAAGAAAAGGACGAGAACTTCGCTAGGGGGAATGGCTGGTGTGGGGGCGGCTGCCTGAGCGAAAAAGAGCGCTATAAGAAGCGCTCAGTTAGGCTGTGGTAGCTCAGGCCAAAACCCATCTCAGAGGCAACTAATCTTACTCCTGCCGCTCACCTCTCTTCGCTTCAGCCTGGCAGATGGCTATCAGCGGCCGGCCGTCGCTCTAAGTGACATCGCTAGCCGTTTCTTCCGACGAAGCCTCTGCCTCGGCCGTCTCGGTTGCCCCGGCCCCTTCAACCTCTGCTTCCAAGGCCTCCTCAGCGATCTCGCTGGGCGGTTGTCCGCTCCTTCTGAGGCGACTGGTCACTCCTCTAAGCCTCTCCATCCCTGGACCTATGCCGGTGCGAAGCCGCCGACGCATCTCCTCAGCGGGCTGAGGCGCCAATATCAGGCCGAGGGCGCCACCCATGAGTCCGCCCATCGTCAGCCCAAGGGCAAACCAGGTACTGCGCCGGAAGCCTGCCATACCATCCTCCTCCCGTCCGAGCCATTGTTCCGGTTTAGCCAGAAGCTGCCAGCGAAGGCGGCCTGCCCTTGTGGCTGAAGATGCTTCGGCTCTAGCTCCAGAGGGTCAAACTCGTAGCCACACTCCTCGCAGGCATAGAAGGGCCCCCACATGTCAGACAGTTGGAACAGGGGACCAGCACAATGAGGGCAAGTTCCCAACAAGGTCAGCGAAGAGTAGCTTATCGACACCATTCTTTTCCCCTCCTCCCGGGAGAGCGGTTGTAGGGAGATGAGGCCGGCGCGATCGGCAAAAATACGCCCGAGGCATAGTCTCGGGCACACACCCTATCGTCTAGCGCTATGCCTCTTTCAATGGCCTACGGGGTTAGCTGACGGGTTCGGGTTGAAAGAGACTACCCTACCTGCCACCGGCAGGATTCACCCCGAAAAGTGGGTCCCCCGCTCCCCGGCTGGGGATTCGGCCTCCAACCCCTACGGTAATATGTTGTGGTGACCGCAGCGATCGCACCTATCAACCGCCGCCACCTCTAGTTATCTGAGATGAAAATCGGTGAGCCCTGGGCTCCGACCGACTCTCTTATACCCCCTTTGCATATGCAGGCAGGTCTTCCAAGGGGGTGCGGCCCTTGCTGCGAAGGGAATTTCTCTCCGCGACCCGCCGCACTAAGAATGCACTAACTAGAAGATATCTTAACCTTATTGGGATATTTTGTCAATTCTTATTGCCGACTCAATATCACCTGTAGCGGGCCTGGCCGCCCGCAGGGTTAGCAGGCCCTTGCGCGTTCTCCCAGCAAGTTCAGCTTGTACTTCCTGATATCTTGGGGCGGAAATCGCCTTCCGCTGGGGTCCACGAAGGCCAGGGCATCCTCGGGACACTGGACGATGCAGGCCCCGCATTGGACGCACTCGTTTTCGCTGATGATGCTCGCCTTGTGCAGCTTTCTATCGATCTGGAAGCGATCCTTGGGGCACACCTCCTGGCAGATAGCTCGCCCCTGGCAGTTGTCGTAGTCGAGCTCCACGCGGAGGAGCCTATCCTCATGCAGTCCGCTCTTGTGAAGGGGCGTGCTCCCCGCTAAGTCGAGGCTAATAAGCAGAACCACGGCCAAGGTGGCGAGCCCCCACCCAACCAGAGTGCTCCAGTGCCAATCGCCCGCTAGGTGACCGTAGGCAATGAGAGCACCCATCAGAAGCGCCCACACCAGGAGGGCCTTTTGAGCCCGCGGGTCGAAAACGATGAAATATTTGGTCCAGCCAGGGCCTCCCTGATGGGAGTTTGCTCGCACCACTTTCCCCGGAATCCAGAAGAAGCCCGCGAATACGGCCAGGCCGGTGGTCCAGACCACCGCCACGAATGGCAGCACCAGGTGGCGCCACCAGATGAGAAGAGGCACCAGGGGGATGACGGAGATAGGAAAGGCCCACATGACTGCCATCTCCAGCCGCTGTGGGAGGTCGAATCTGACCGTTCGCATTCCGTCTGTCTTCTTGTAGTGATTGTCCAGATAGGCGGGGATGTCTTCGGCGTAGACGGGCCCGAACACCGCTCGCCAGCCCGTCTTCTCCTCGACCACCGCTCGTTCGACGCCGGTGGCGCTGAGCTGGGGCAGAACAAGGCGGCGGTGGTCCACCAGGTCGTTGATGCCGCTGGTCTTGATCACCGACACCACGTCGTCGGTGGTCAAGTGGCCGCCAGCGGCGGCGCACCAGACGTTGATGCCCCTGCTGTTGGCCACCAGCAGGTAGGCGTCGATGCCCTTCAGGGCTCGGATCACTCGCCGCACCGTGAGGCCGAAGTTGCAAGTGAGAAGGACGGGCGATTGGCGGTCGGGATTGCCGGTCTTCGTTAGGCCGGTCTTGACGGGAAAGGGAAACGCTCGGAGGGCAGTCTGGAGAACGTCGCTCAAAAAGTCCGCCAGAAGCTTTACGATTTTCATGCTCGCCTCTCGCTCACCGCTTGATCGCGCCGATAATCCTGAAGTCGCCCAGAAGGCTGGCATTCGCCCACTCTATCTCAAAGCCGGCATCGGCTATCTTGCTCTCCAGGTGGGCTACGGCCCTGGTGGTGGTCTGGGTCAGGACATAGGTTAGGGCCACCAGCGGCAGACGCACCAACAGGTGAAGCAGACGTTTTGGCCAGGAGGGAGGCACCGTCTCATCGGCGATGATCAGGCGGCCGTCGTTTCTCAGCAGGCGATGGCACTGGCGAAGGACGAATCGCTGCTCGTCGTCCGATAGCTCGCTGAAGGTGAGGCTGCTCATGACGGTGTCGAAGCTCTGGGGCTCAAACCTTTCATCCAGCTCGATGGCGCTCATCTGGAGGAGAGTGATGCTGTCCGCCAGCTCCGCTTGCTCTACCTTACGGCGAGCGATGTCCAGCATCTGGGGGGAGATGTCGATGCCTGTGACCTGGACGCCGCGGCGGGCGCAGGCTATAGCCAGGGAGCCAGTGCCGCAGCCGATGTCCAGGGCGCGGCCGCCATCGCTCATGCCCCTCTCCGCCATCTCCTGGTGCACTCTGCTGATTCGGCCCAGGGAGAGCAGGCGTATCCCCAGGTCATATCGGCGAGGGGCCGACTCCAGCACCTTCATGAAGACGTAGCTCATGGCCTCAGCCTCAGTCTAGCGCGGAAGGGCGGCTGCTCGCACCCCATCGCCACCACATGTGCCTACCGGAAGTGCACCTGCCAGATCTTCTCGCACCCCTGGCCGGTGACGAAAAAGATGCCCTGCTCTCGGTCCCAGGCGATGCCATTCGGCATGCCTTCTGGACACACTTCGGCGGGGAGCGTGTAGCGCGCCACCTCCGAGGGATCCCGTTCGAGTATTCGGTAGACGTGTGGTGTCTGCCACTGGTTGGCCCAGATGTACGTCCCGTCGAACTCCAGTTCGTTGAGCCTCTCCACGGGCTGCCCTATGTACCGAATGGGGACCTCCTTGACGATCTTGAACGTCTCAGGGTCGCGATAATACAGGGTCGCGCTCCCATTGGAATTGACCAGGTGCTTGTCGGTCGCCGTCAGCCCCCAGCCTTCGCCCTCGTAGGTAGCGAAAAGGGTGTACGGCGGCTTACCGTCGCGCTCGAACAGGTAGGCCTTGCCTTCCTGGTAGGTCAGGAGGTACGTCCTGCCGAACGCCCGGACCAGCCCCTCGCCGAACGAGCCCTCCGTGTTGGGGACGGACCACAGCACCGCTCCTGTCTGCCTATCGAGCCCGCGGACCTGCGACTTGCCCTCGATCCCGGTGCTCTCCCAGAGGATGCCGTCGCTGACGAGCAGGCCCTCCGTCCATGTCTTCCCCTGGTGGGGTATCGACCCGAGTAGCTCGATATGCCCCTCAAGTTGGGGCGTCTCCGTCGGAATTGCAGGCGAGCCGCTCCCGCCTGCGCAGGCTGCGAGCAGGCCGGCGAAGAGAAGCGGTACGGCCAGGACAAGACCACGCGCGCTCATGGCTCGCCTGTATTATAGGCGTGCCGACCTGTCAGGGTCACTTGACAAGCGGTGGAGAAGGGTGGACGCGTGGCGATGGCGTTATCCAGCAGCACGCGTCACAAGGAATCGACAGCACTCGAAGCTGGGAGCACCCTTTTCAGGTCTTGGGGGCTTTAGTATCTTACCGCCTTGCCGTATCTCTCCCGCAGCACCGTCTTCAGAACCTTCATGGCCGGATTCCGCGGGAGAGCATCGATGAAATCGACGGATCTGGGCTTCTTGTAGCCGGCCAGGCGCCCCTTGCAGAACTCGATGAGCTCCTCCTCGGTCAGCGTCTCCCCTGGCTTGGTAACCACGATGGCCTTGACGTTCTCGCCCCACTGCTCATCGTGGACCCCGATGACCGCCGCCTCCAGGATCTTCGGGTGCTTGTACAGGACCTCCTCCACCTCCGCCGGATAGATATTCTCCCCGCCGCTGATGATCATGTCTGTCTTGCGGTCCACAACGTAGAGGAAGCCTTCCTCATCCTGGCGAACGGCGTCACCTGAGTGGAACCAACCACCCCTGAAGGCCGTGGCCGTCGCCTCGGGGTTGTTGTGGTATTCCTTCATGATCGTGCGACCGCGATAAACGGCTTCCCCCACCTCGCCCACTGGCACATCCCTGTCCTCCTCGTCCACCACCCGGATCTCGACGAAGGGAATGGCTCTGCCCACCGAGGCCACCTTTCGCTCCGCATCGGAGGGCCTCAGCATGGAGACCAGCGCATTCGTTTCCGTCTGGCCAAAGCAGTCGAAAATCTTCACCTGGGGGAAGGCTTCCATGATCCGTTTTCGCAGATCGGTGGACAGGATGGCTGCGCCTGAGAACCAAGCCTTCAGGGAGCTGGTGTCGTACTTGTCCAGGTCGGGCATCTGCAGCAGGAAGTTGGCCATGGCGGGAATCAGGAGAACGGAGTCGCACTTCTCCCGCTCCAGGATCTGCATGATCTCCACCGGATTGAACACCTCCACCGGCAAGATGACTGTGCCCCCAAAAAGGAGATAGGCCAGGCAGGTTCCAAAGGAGGCTAGATGAAAGACGGGAGGGGCAGCGCAAGCTCGCCAGACCGACATGTCACCAAGATCGGGTTCGCGGCTAACCTCAACGGTGGCCAGAGTCCAGATCAGAACCTCACCCCTATGGGTAAGGACGGCCCCCTTGGGCCTGCCGGTGGTTCCGGCGGTGTACATGATGAAGGCGGGGTCGTCTTCCTCCACCAGGACGAGCGGTTCATCGTCCGGGTACTTCTGGAGAAGGCTCTCGAAATGAAGCATCCCTTCCACCGGCTTCTCAGTCACCGAGATGTACTGTCTAACCTGGGGGAGGTCCTTCTGAATCCCCCTGATGGCGTCGACAAAGGTCTCCCCCAGGATGAAAGCCACGGCATCGGCATTGTCGACGATATACGCGATCTCCTCAGGGTGGAGACGAAAGTTCAGGGGAACGGCTATTGCGCCCATTTTGGCCAGGGCGAAGTAGGCCTCCAGGTACTGGTTGCAGTTGAAGAGAAGGATGGCCACCTTCTCCCCTTTCTTGACTCCCATATCCATGAGGGCGTGAGCCAGGCGATTGATGCGGGCGTTAAACTCACGATAGGTCAGGCGTGTATCCCCGTAGACTACGGCCTCCCTATCGGGAAACTTGCGGGCGTTGCTGGCGACCAGCTCCCCCAGAAGCAGTCTCTTTGCTAACGCCTCTGCGATCGCCTCTCTTGATTCCATGGCCTGCCTCCCCTAGAACTGGCGCCATCAAGCTTGCCTTGCCACCCCTGTTGCTCTCGCATCGTCATGAAGTCTATCCTCCTCTTGTGCCTTTTGGCGCCGGTAGTAGTGCCCCTATCCTACCCGCAGCCGCGGGGCTTAGCAAGTAGCGGGGCTCCAGGCTACGGCCGGTTCACCGCTAGCACGAACTACACGAGCGGGTTGGCTACCGCCAGGGCGGCCAGGTCTACTATAATGGCGAGGCCGGGCTGGCTTCCGTTGCAGAGGGGTGAACTGTATGTCTCAGGAAGAAAAGCTTCGAGAGATCGAGAGGGCACAAGAGGAGTACGAGAGGCTGGCTGCTCAGGTCTTCAGCCGCTACCCCCAAGTGCCTGAGAGACGAACGACCTTCGGCCTTCCTCTCAAGCCTGTCTATACACCCCTGGATGTCGCCGGCAGCGACTACTTGCGCGACCTGGGCTTTCCCGCCGGCTACCCCCTTACCCGCGGAGTGAGCCCCTTGGGCTATCGCACCAAGGAATGGACGCGGCGGCAGGTTGTGGGGCTGGGCACGGCCGAGGAGACCAATGAGAGGCTGCGCTACCTGTTCGAGCAGGGCCAGACGGGCTTCAGCGTGTGCGGCATGGGCTATGCTCCCTACGAATCCAGCGATGAGCGCTCGCTGGGGCTTCTGGGTCGCGGCGGCGTCTGGATCGACACCCTGTACGACATCGAGACCCTGTTCCAGGGCATCGATATGGAGCGGATCACGATCAACCAGATCGGCGAGTCGGTGGCGATCTTCGCCATGATCCTCTCAGAGGCCCGGCGGCGGGGCATCCCCTTCGCCAACCTGCGGGGCACCATTCAGAACGTGGTCTTGCCGGGCGGTGAAGGGCCGGAACAGCGGGGCAACCACGGCGTGGATGTGGTCGAGTACTGCTGCCGACACCTGCCTCGCTGGAATCACACCAGCGTATCCGCGCGCGACATCCGCGAGCAGGGCATTTCCTCGGTGCAAGAGATCGCCATTGGCATCTATGGGGGAGTGAGCACAATGAAGGCGGCTCTGGCCCGAGGGATCGACATTGACGTCGTAGCCCCTCGCGTGTCGTTCTTCCTGAGCGCTGAGGACGAATTCCTGGAGGAGGTGGCCAAGTATCGGGCGGCGCGCCGCATGTGGGCCCGCCTGATGCGCGAGCGGTTCGGCGCTAAAGACCCGCGCTCCTGGCTGATGCGCTTTCACGTCCAGACCTCGGCCATCAGCCTCACAGCCCAGCAGCCGCTGCAGAATGTCATTCGCTCCACGATCCACGCCCTGGCCGCCGTGCTTGGTGGCGCCCAGTCTATGTCGGTCAACTCTTTTGATGAAGTCCTCGCCATCCCCACCGAGGCGGCTGCCATCCTCTCCCTGCGCACTCAGCAGATCATCCTTCACGAGACGGACGCGGCCGCCGTGGTCGACCCCCTGGGAGGCTCTTACTGCATCGAGGCCCTGACCAACCAACTGGAGGATGAGGCGGGAAAGCTCCTGGAACACCTGGAGGCGATGGGTGGGGAGAAGGCCTGGGCCTACATATGGGAAGAGGCCCACCAGGCGGGATACCGCCGCCAGCAGGCCATCGATAGAGGCGAAAGGGCGATGGTAGGGGTCAACTGCTACGTGATGGAGGAGGAAGAAGAGAAGGCATTGGGGCTCGATGTCGGCCAGGTCTTCGAGTACGACCCCACCTGGCGGGACAAGCAGATCGCCCGCCTGGAGAAGGTGAAGCGGGAACGCGACGCCCAGAAGGTCGAGGCGGCCAAGAAGCGTCTGGTGGAGGCTTACGAGGCCAGGGAGAATATCATCGAGCCGATGATGGAGGCGGTGCAGGCTTATCTGAGCATCAGCGAAATCGTCGAGCTGCTGGCGGCAGTGTACGGCATGGATGAGCTGGAGAAGCGCCACGGCTTCTATTTGAGCTTCCTCTACTAGAGGGAACTATGACAGAGAAAAGTAAGATCCGCTTTCTGCTGGTGGCCGACTCCCCCGGTCACACCACTGGCTACTACGTGGTGTCCAGGGCCCTGCGGGAGGCCGGCATCGAGGTGATCCTGGGCGGCTTTCAGCAGCCGTCAGGCATTGTCGAGGCGGCGGCCCAGGAAGACGTGGACTATGTTGGCTACCGCATCATGGACCGCGAGCCGCGCATTGTTGTCTCCCTGCTGATGGAGCGGCTGAAGGAAAGGGGATTGGAGCACGTTCAGGTGGTGGTGGGAGGCATCATCCCCAGGGAGGACGTTCCCAAGCTCAAGGCCATGGGCGTGGGGGAGGTTTTTCGGCCGGGAGCGAAGCTGACGGACATCGTGGCCTACGTAAAGGACCACGCTCCAACAAGCGCCGGAGCAGCTTGACGTCCCTCGAACTGAGTGGTCCATTGCCGACGGTGGTCGGTTTGCGCCGGCAACAGGCGCCCCACGCTCATCGCCGCCGCGCACCATAAGACGCCGTCAGCCAGCAGCGCGCGGCAGGCTAGAGGTAGGCTGGGTCCAGATAGATGTGCCCTATCTCGTCGGCTGAGGGCGCAGGAATCCCAGCAGTGAGGAAGCGCATGATAACGCTGGCACGGGCACCGACCGGCAGGAACGGATACAGGCCGTCCTCCGGATCGAGACAAATGGACAGCTCGTCCCGCCCCCACGAAGCCGCCACCCCCAGCAGGGCATAAAGCAGTTCCGTCATTTGCCCTTCGCCGCCCTCAGCGTAGCCGAAGTCGAATACGCCGGCGGCGCTGCTCGTCGTCTCCTCGCCGCTGGCCTTCAGTCGCCGCTTTATCCGCCACCACCGGCCCAGGTCCAGCAGGCCGGCCACGGCTACCAGGCGACCAGCCCTTCCTTCGATGCCCCACCAGTTCTGCCAGCCATATTCGGGGATGCGACCCAGACGAGCCTGGAGCCGCTCTTCGGTATACGGTGCAAACAACTCCTTGCCGGCGTGGGTGCGGTTCAGGAGGGCAACGACCTCCTGGGCCCGATCGGGCTCGATGCGCGCCGCAGGGACTTCTGCCCGCCGGCCAGTCTCCGTATCCACATCGACCAGATGAACCTCCTTGGGCCAGAGGGGAACGCCGCCTCGCTGGACAGCGCTCAGTGACACCCTGTTGTCGGCGGAGATCAACCAGTAGGCAGAGTCGAAGGCCATTCCCCTGGTTCGCCAGGAGTCCATCAGGGCCCAAATGAGCAGAGTGCTGATGCGTCGCTGCTGGAACTCGGGGCGCGTCCGCCCCTTTTGGATGTAGAGAACGGCTCGCGGCCTACCCAGCAGGGGTACCCGGTGCCAGGCGGCGGCGCAAACGCCCACCAGCCGTCCGCCCTCCTCGGCCACCATCACGCGCGCGTCCTCCTGGAGGGAAAGACACGCGAAGTAGTCAGGGCTCCGGTCTAAGATGAGCTCGGCATCCCCCAGATCCAGCGGGGAGCTGCGCTCCAGCTCCAGGAGCGCCTCATTGTCGGCGGAGGTAGCCTCCCGGATAGAGAATGTCATTGCCTGGGAACACATAGCCTAGCTCTTCCCGCGCTGTCGGCCCAGAGACTCCGCCACGTCGCCAACAGCCAGCGATCCTATGACGGCAGCGCCATACTACCCGCCGGCGTGAGCGTGCGCAAGGCATGACGCCGCGGCCAGCCCGCTGTCACCGCCAGTCACGCGATGGCTTCGGCCCGCGCGAGCGAGCCGTGGAGACGCCCATGGTGCGCTTCACATCCTTCCTTTGGGGGATGTCGGCAACAGCAGCCGTGGTCGGTTTGGCCCAAGGGCACGCGATCGGTATTATTGAGCGGGACTGAGAATATGCAGCGGTCAACTTCTGCGCTGGTTCGGCTAGTGCCCTTCTACTACGGCTGGTGGGTGGCCATCGCCGCGGCCATGATCATACTCGTCGCCAGCGCCTCGCCGCTGTACGTTTTCAGCGCCCTGATCGAGCCCCTGGAAGAGGAGTTTGGCTGGTCGCGAGCGGCTATTGGGGCCGGCCCCTCCATCGGCGCTGTAATGTGGGGGCTGACTACCCCCATTGCTGGCTATCTGGTGGACCGTGTCGGTGTGCGCCGCTTGCTGGTGGCAGGTGTGCTGCTGGTGGGTGGTGGCAATGTGTTCATCAGCCAGATTCAGGCGCTCTGGCACTTCTACATCGCCGTGTCGCTTATTGGCGTCGGCATGAGCCTGGCTGGCCTGCCGGTGTGCGCAGTAACCATCGCTCACTGGTTTGCGAAGAGGCGGGGACGCGCTCTGGGCATCGCGAGCGCTGGCGCCGGCGCAACCGGGATCATGGTGCTGCTGACACCCTTGCTGATAGGTCTCTTCGACGGCCGCACTGGCGTAATGGTTTTGGGCATCGTCCAGTTGGCCATCTGCATTCCTCTGGCCTTGACGGTGCGCAACCGGCCGGAGGAGATCGGCCTTCTGCCCGACGGTGAGCTTTCTGGCCCAGGCGAACCGTCATCCAGCCCCTCGCCGGAGCCGGCGGAGAGCGGAGGCGGAGGCAGCGCGATGGAGCAGCCGCAGGGGCTTACCATAGGCCAGGCGCTGCACGCGCGCTCCTTCTGGCTGCTGGCGCCGGCCCTGGTCATGACCTGGGTGGGTAGCTTGGCGGTCATCATCCACCTGATACCTTACCTCGATGAATCGGCGGGCTTCACGGAGGAGGGGGCTGCCCTGATCGCGATGGGCATCCCCTTCGGCAGCCTGGTAGGGAGGCTGGGCTTTGGCTGGCTGGCCGACTACCTGAGCAAGCGCTGGCTGCTGACGGCCGCTTGGCTCCTGCAAGGTTCGGGCATCCTTATCTTCGCTGCTGTCCACAGCCCCTGGCAAGCCGTCATATTCCTGGTTGTGTTCACCCCTGGCTATGGTGGTGCCATTACCATGTTGCCCGCTCTCCTGGCAGAATATTTCGGGCTGCGGGCCCTTGGCGGCATCCAGGGGCTGCTTTGGGGCTCAGGTACGCTTGGCGGCTTTCTTGGGCCGATCTTGGCTGGAGCGGTCTACGACATGGTGGATAGCTATCGGCCTGCCTTTCTCGTAATGGCCCTGGCTGCCTTCGCCGCCGTCGCCTTGATCCAGATGATGAGCAGACCGCGCGCCTGGGCGGGGGAGCCGGTCGGCGCACCCACAACCTAGAGGTGAGGGCAAACCCTTTTCGGCGCGCCTCTGGGGAGGGCGATGACACGCAGTTTCGTGGTTTCGTGGGGCCGAAAACGGGGCGGTGAACCCCGAGATCAAGCCTGGGGCCCCTGGCGGGACTCGAACCCACGACCCGCGGTTTAGGAAACCGCTGCTCTGTCCACTGAGCTACAGGGGCACCCTTCGAGGGTCCAGTGAGAAGAGCTAGGGGTCAAGAACTTCACCCTTGACCCCTACCCCCGTAATCCTTCGCATTGGTGGAGATAGCGGGGCTCGAACCCGCAACCTCGGCGATGCGAACGCCGCGCTCTCCCAATTGAGCTATATCCCCTTGGCAGTATCATTATAGATAGGGCAGCCTGGCGCCGTCAAGAAAGGCCCTCCTTTCCCTTCTTGGCGGGAGGCAGAAGGCCTTCCACCAGTTCCACCTTCATCCAGCCCCCGTCCAGGTCTATCGCTTTGATCACGTCATCCAGGGCTGGGATGAGCAACTCGCCACCCTCGCCATGCACCACGAAAACGTCGTTGCTGCCGGTGCGTAGGATCTGGGTCACCTTGCCCAGCGGCTGGCCTTCCGTGGTGCGCACCTCCAGCCCCAGTATCTGGAATTGATAGTACTCGCCCTCAGACAGGGGTTTCAGCTTCTCCTCTGGCACTTCCAGAAATCGCTGGCGCAGGGCCTCAGCGGCGGTAGCGCTGTCGATGCCCGAAAGCTTGATGTAAGCCTTTCCCTTGTGCCAGTGACAGCGCTCGATAGCGTAGGCGACACCTTCTATGTAGAGGCTACAGCCGGGCGCAAACCGTTCCGGGAAGTCGGTCAGGGGCTCCACCTTCAGGTCGCCTCGTAGGCCCCAGGGGCCAGCGATGCGGCCGACGGCCACGTATTGCTGGCTAGCGTTTTCCTGGGGGTGAGACATAGCTAATCGCCGCTGCCTACGCTGCAGGCGGATAGGCCTCTGGCGCATGAACTCGGGAAGGCGAGCGATGAAGGAAGTCAGGCAGGCAGGTCCCTATCCGATCTCCAGTACCGCTCTGGTTCCCTTGCGGATGGCGACCACCTTGAGCAGGGTGCGCATGGCGTTGGCGATGCGCCCCTCCTTGCCTATCACCCTGCCCATATCCGACTCGGCCACCCGCAGGCGATAGACGATGAAGTCTTCCTCCTCCTCCTCCGTCACCACCACCTCATCCGGGTACTCGACGATGGCCCGGGCCATGTACTCGATGAGGTCTTTCATGGTTTGTCT
>Ga0315549_1001456_pt1 | contig 24543 bp, 23 predicted proteins | sample SalMarSW160200MG_FD_203101 | JGI IMG/M metagenome (GOLD analysis project Ga0315549, IMG submission 203101) | Salt marsh sediment microbial communities from the Plum Island Ecosystem LTER, Massachusetts, United States - Salt Marsh Sediment SW1601-200 ... | reverse complement strand
GATTCCTGGCGTTCATCACGTTCTTTGTCCTATCGGTGTTGGTGACCGCTTGTCTGGCCTATCCTCCAGGCGAAGCATCTCCGCAGCAGATCGTCTATCTGGGGGCCGGTGGAAGCGTGTGGCTGACGGACGTCGAGGGTGCCGAAGCGATACAACTGGCAGATGCCCTGGGCTTCGAGGCTTTGGAGTGGGCGCCTGACGGCCAGAGACTGGCCCTGGTGAAGGGAAGCCCGTTGGTTGAGGACAACGCGGAGATCTACGTGGTGGACGCCGAAGGTGGTGAACTCACGAAGGTGGCTGATGGTTATGCGCCGATCTGGTCGTCCGACGGTCAGCAAATCCTCTACGTGACCGACTTCTCGGCCAGTGAGGAGGGTTCAGAGCAGAGCTTGAAGGCGTTCAGTATCCAAGACGGGCGGGACACCACGCTGGTCACGCAGCGTTGGATCAGCGGCTTGTGGCCCATCGAGGGTGTGCAGTACTCTGCCGATGACGGCTTGATCGCCGTGTACGTTGGCGGGCTGGAGATGGAAGGCTTCATCGTGATCGTGAACGGTGAGGGTGGGCCTGTGTGGGAGATCCCCGATTTCGTCTACGGAGCGGATGGTTTCTCCTGGGCCCCTGACGACCATCGGCTCGTCTATCGGGACAGCGGCCAGCCTTTCATGGGTGGAGAGGAGCCCAGCCTGAAGATTGTCAGGGCAGATACCGGAGAGACCGTTCATGCTCTTGAGCAGCCTGCTTTCTGGCCACGCTGGTCGCCCGAGGGTGATCGGATTGCTGCGTTCTCGTGGGAGGAAGGCAGCAGTTTCCGCGCCTTGATCGTGGACGCTGACCGTGGGCAAGTGATACTACAGTCGGAACGGGTGTTCGGAGACCTCTGGAACAGCAGGCCTGTCTGGTCACCCGATGGAGCGTCGCTGCTGTTCGCTGCGTCGCACGACGACCAGATGCAGCTCTACGTGATGGACAGCGGCGATGGGGAACTACACGCCATAGCCGAGGGGCAGTGCCCCGATGCCGCCTGGTCACCTGACGGTGCCTACGTTGCGCTGTCTGTGGGTGAAGAGGGCAGCAGAGAAGTCTTCGCGGTGGCTGCTGGCGGTTCTGACTTACACAAGATCGCCGATGGGTGGATGCCTCGCTGGCGGCCTGTCGATGGAGCCCAATGACGGTTCGGAAGTCTATCTGCGCTGCACCCATGCCCGGCTCGTCGGCAGCTTGTTCCCAGCGGTTGCTGTGGTGAGGGGTCTTGGGCGTCCGAGCACCGGTGGGAGAGAGGGTGCACTGGTGGCAGGATCGCCGGATTCGAGCTGAGTGGAATGGGTGGATTGCTCCTGGGGGAAGGTCTCAGCGCGACGACTGGTGAAGCTCGAGCTTCGGGATGCTTCGAAGGAGGGTGCAGCAAGGATGAGAGTTGAAGGGCTCAACAGAATGATGGTGGAGGTGCGCGAGATGGCCGATGCCAAAGGTTTCTCGGCTGGTGAAGAGCGCATCTGGGAGATGTTGGCCCTCATACACACCGAAGTCTCAGAGGCTACTGATGCCTACAAGAAGGGCGAAGAGCTGGACAAGGTCGGAGAGGAACTGATAGACGCCATCATCCGCATTCTTCATCTCCTTTCGGCGATGGGGGTCGACGCCGAGGAACTGTATCAACGGAAGATGGAGAAGAACTGGGCACGGCCCCACCGGTTCAACACGGTGCGAGGGGGATGATGCCTTCCAGTGCCAGGGAGCGGCTGTACCGTACCGAGGCCGTCATACTGCGGCGGCAGGATTTCGGGGAAGCAGATAGGTTGCTGACTCTCTACACACCCGGGCTGGGCAAGACACGCGTGTTGGCCAAGGGTGTGCGTAAGATCAGGAGTAGGAAAGCTGGGCACGTGGAGCTGTTCACTCACAGCAGGCTCCTCATCGCCAAAGGGAGGAACCTGGACATTGTCACTCAGGCTGACACCATCAATCCTTTCCTTGCCCTGAGGACGGAACTCTCGCGCGTCAGTTGCGGGTACTACATTGCCGAACTGGTTGACAGGTTCACGGAGGAGAGGGAAGAGAACGAGCGGCTTTTCGATCTGCTCGTGCATGCGCTGGCGTGGTTGGGCGAGGCAGAGGACACGGATCTGGTCCTTCGGTACTTCGAACTCCACCTGCTGGATTATGTGGGCTATCGTCCTCAGCTCTTCCATTGCGTGAGCTGTATGCGAGACGTTGGGTCGACAGCAGCCTTGTTCAGCCCTGCTCAGGGCGGGTTGCTCTGTCTGGAGTGTGGGAGGGGCGAGCGGGGTGGCCGCGACATGCCTGCACGCGTGCTGGACACACTGCGCCATCTCCAGACGAGAGGCTACGGTCAATGCCGAGGACTGAGTGTTGATCAGCAGATGCACTATGAACTTCAGAACACGATGCGGCAGTACATCATCTACCTGCTGGAGCGTGGCCTGAAATCCGCTGACTTCTTGGATACTCTGCGAAGGGAGGCCGGGCCTGGTGCTTCAGCTCTGGAACGCGGGTAGACTTGCGGTCCTGAGGGGCCGGCCACACACTCCTCGAAGGGAAGAGACAATACGTTCAGAGAGGACGGTCATGACCAATGGCTGAAGAGAAGACCACCGTGGACATGGATACCATCGTCTCGCTGTGCAAGAGACGAGGCTTCATTTTCCAGAGCAGTGAGATCTACGGTGGTGTTGGCGGTTCCTGGGACTACGGTCCCTTCGGCGTGGAGCTGAAGAGAAACATCAAGGACGTCTGGTGGCGGGACGTGGTTCACCGGAGGGACGACATCGTCGGTCTCGATGCGGGCATTCTGATGCACCCTAAGGTCTGGGAAGCGAGCGGTCACGTAGAGAGCTTCACGGATCCCCTCGTCGACTGCAAGAACTGCAAGAAGCGCTTTCGAGCCGATCACGTGCAGGACGGGGTGTGCCCCGAGTGTGGTGGTGAGCTGACAGAGTCGCGCCTGTTCAATCTGATGTTGAAGACTTTCCTGGGACCGGTGGAGGACGATGCTTCCCTCACCTACCTGCGGCCAGAGACGGCACAGGGCATGTTCGTCAACTTCGCCAATGTCCTGGAGGCCTCGCGCAGGAAGCTCCCCTTCGGTATCGCCCAGATCGGGAAGGCGTTTCGCAACGAGATAACCCCCCGCAACTTCACCTTCCGCACGCGAGAGTTCGAGCAGATGGAAATCGAGTACTTCGTGAAGCCGGGCACCGACGAAGAGTGGCACCAGAGGTGGGTGGAAGAGCGGTTCGACTGGTACTTGAGGTACGGGATGCGCAAGGAGTATCTGCGTCTTCGACAGCACGAGGGTGACGAGCTCGCTCACTACTCCAAGGCCACCTACGACATCGAGTATCTGTTCCCCTTTGGCTGGGCCGAACTGGAGGGGATATCGAACCGGACGGATTTCGACCTGCGCCAACACGCGCTGTTCAGCGGCCGCGAGTTGACCTACTTCGACGAGGAGACTGGCACTCACATCGTGCCCTATATCATTGAACCGTCGGGCGGGATCGACAGGGCGGCCCTGGCCTTTCTGGTGGACGCCTATCGAGAGGAGAAGGTGAGGAAGAGGAAGCGCGTCGTGTTGCAGCTCCATCCGGACCTGGCGCCCGTCAAGGTGGCGGTTCTGCCCCTCCTGCGCAACAGGCCGGAACTGGTTGACCTGGCCAAAGAGCTCGCGTCCGATCTGAGGATGCACGTGACGACGGCCTATGATGACACTGCCAGCATCGGTCGTCTGTATCGAAGGCAGGACGAGATAGGCACTCCCTTCTGCGTTACCGTGGACGTGGATAGCCTTGAAGACCACGCGGTCACCATCCGCGCACGGGACAGCATGGACCAGGTGCGCGTCCCCATTCCGGAGGTCAGGCAGACCCTGCTGGATGGCCTGGGCAGGGGATAGCATGGGGAGAGTGGACCTTCACATCCACACCACCGCCTCTGATGGGGTCCACAGCCCTGCTCAGGTGGTGCAGGTGGCGATCGACAAGGGCCTCGAGGCCATTGCCATTACCGACCACGACACCACGGACGGGGTAGACCAAGCCGTGGCAGCCGCGAGCGGCGAGCGGCTAGAGGTCATACCCGGGATCGAACTCAGTGCAGAGGAAGGACCGCGAGAGGTTCATATCCTGGGATACTACATCGATCACCGGGACCAGATCCTACAGGAGAGACTGGCCGTGCTCCGCCGTGCCCGCCGCGAGCGCGCCTGGAAGATGGTGAAGAAGCTGGAAACCACGGGTACCCCCGTCTCCTGGGAGCGCGTCCTGGAGATCGCTGGCGAGACCTCGGCCTTTGGTCGCCCCCACATAGCCAAGGCCCTACTGGAGAGGGGCTACGTGGGTAGCCTGAATGAGGCCTTCGACCGGTACATCGGTTTGCGGGGCCCCGCCTATGTGAGCCGCTATAAGCTGACGCCAGCAGAGGCTGTGAAGATGATCACCGATGCCGAGGGATTGCCGGTGCTGGCTCATCCCCGGGGGCAGGAGGACGTGATCCCCAAACTGGCGGCCCTGGGCCTGGTCGGATTGGAGGCTTACTACCCTTCGTATTCCAGGGAAGAGAGAGATCTGCTAGCCAAACTGGCTGAAGAGCATAACCTGATTGCCACCGGGGGAAGCGATTTCCACGGCTACAACGGGGGGGATCCCGCCCGCTCTCTGGGTGAAGTGCCCGTACCTCTCGAATCGCTGAAGCGTCTGCGAACTCTGGCGGGCCGAGCGGAGCGCTAGCACCCCGGCGTGGGGACTGGCACGGTCAGGAACGCCTTCGCTTCGCTTTCTTTCCTGTAGTTTCCAGTATCTCGTCTGGTGTGACTTCGACTGTGACCTCGTTCTTCAACTCGACGGTTACAGTCTGCTTCAAGGCGTTCAGCGCTCTCACCTCTCCGGATCCGTAGGTGGTCTGGACGATCTCCCGGAGTTGCGGTAGCTTTTTCTTCACCTCCTGGTAGTACTCGTCTTCGTACGCCAGGCAGCACAGGAGTCTTCCACAGGCACCGGAGATCTCGGAAGGGTTCAGCGAGATGTTCTGTCGCTTGGCCATCTTGATGGAGACTGGGCTGAAATCCTGCATGAAGGAGGAGCAGCAGAGCACTCTTCCGCACCGCCCCACGCCTCCCATGAGCTTGGCCTCGTCCCGGACTCCGACCTGGCGTAACTCCACCTTGGTCTTCAGGGTCTTCCTGAGATCCTGGACGAACTTCCGAAAGTCCACCCGCTTCTCGGAAGCGAAGTAGACCAGGAGATGACTACCATCGAAGTTGTACTCTGACTTCAGTAGTTTGATGGGTATTCCATGTTCCTTGAGCTTCTCTTCGCATCGGGCCAACGCCTGCCCCTCGCGGAGGCGATAACGCTCCATTTGCACTAGGTCCAGGGGCTGTGCTCGCCGGTGCACGGGCTTCAGAGCTTCCCTTGAGATGCCGTCCGGTGCCTCTTCCCGGGCGCAGACTACGATGCCCACCTCCTGGCCCCGCGCGGTGTCCACCACGACGTGCTCACCCACCTCGAGTTCATCCACATTTGCGGTGTCGAAGTAGTATACTTTCCCAGAATCCCTGAAACGAATACCTACGACTTGGGACACAGTTTTTCCTCTCAATCACTGCGTGAAGGTAAGTCTAGCATCAGCACTTCAAGGGCCAGGCGAGGGTCGACGTTCATCTCTAGTTGGTGTAGGGCCGCGCGAATGGAGTTGATGAAGGCGACGATGTCCCTTAGATCGTACTCTTCAGCTTCTTGACTCAGTGCGGCAGAGAAATCCACATTGCCTATGGTATCTGGACTCCCGCCCCTGATCAGCAACAGGTCTCTCCACCAGTTGAGCCAGAGTTCTAACGTCGATCGCATCGAGCGCGATCTGCGAGCAAGCTGCTGTGCGAAGTCGAGGCGGTCGAATCGTCCCATCTTGGGCAATGCTGCCAACTGCCGCAGCGTTTCGTCTCTCTGCCTCATCACCGACTCGTCCTCAGCGACGCTGATGGCCCAGCCGATTCTACCTCCGCTCAGCCTGGCCAGTTGGCTGGCTCGCTCTGCCTCCATCCCGTAGCGAGATCGCAAGTGGGTCTCTATCAGATGAGTGGGTACCAGGCGGAGGCTGAAGACCTGACAGCGCGATACGATGGTGGGCAGGAGGAGTCGTGAATCGCTCACAGTCAGCACCAGGACGGCGTATGGCGGAGGCTCCTCCAGGGTCTTGAGCATCGAGTTGGCGGCCTGGGTGGTCATCTTGTCTGCGTCCTCGAAGATGAAGACCTTTCTGTCTCCCTCGAAGGGCTTGAGCTCTATCTCCTGGGTGATGCTCCTGATGGTGTCTATCCGGAGTTCGTTCTGTTCTCCACTGCTCTCATCGCGCAGAAGGGCCTGGTACTGGAGGTCAACCCTCCGAACGTCGGGATGGATCCCTGCCAGGGTCTTCCGGCAGGGGCCACACTGACCACACGGCCTGTCCTCGCCTTCGCAGGTGAGCGCCTGCGCCAGATTCAGAGCCAGCGTACTCTTCCCCACGTTGGACGGACCGGTGAAGAGATAGGCGTGAGATACTGTTCCCTGGGCAATGCCGCGACTCAGTACGCGTACGACCCAGTCGTGTCCTGTCACCTGCCACATACGTGATCGTCTCCCTCAATCATTATACCTGTAAGGTACAGCCGGTGCAACGGAGCGAGGCAGGGAATCGACCTCGGTCAATGGTGTGGGTGGCTCGCGCCAGCACGACGGGATCTGCTCCGTGGGGGGCAGCGCCGCTACGACAACGGCGGCAAGGAGTTCGAGTGCAGCGGACCAGTCGTCGGGGCTCAGGTCTGGACTCGTTCTTCTTGTGACTGGTTGTTCGTCAGCATGGCAGCGTGACGGGCTGGTGTTGGGAGAGATTCCTCGTAGCGACGGCTTGAGCTGCCGATCCGATCTTTAAGGTGTGGCCACGGATTCTTTAAGACTGTAGGGGGGTTCTCTGTGGTAGAATGGTTTGTGGGTTTGGTACAATAGCAGTGCTTGCAGGACGCACCGAAGCGAACCTAGATCGTCGTCTTTCTCCTCTGTCAGAGATCCATTTCCGGAGAAGCCCGTGGTCGTCGATGACAATCCGCTGGCCAGAGAGTTCGTTTCGTTCTGCTTGGAGAGGCGCGGCTGCAAGTGGCCCGAGTTGTACGATGAGATGTGTCGGGTGGCCAGCTACCGGTTGTTCAAAGGTATGGGCTATCGCGAGTTGAATGACCACGGAGTTTCCCTGAGCCTGTCCAACATGGACAGCCTGGCGGCCATCGCCAACACCCTGTCCTCCTCCCAGACTTCATCCCGCGCCTTCTGACCCCACGTTTCCGAGCAGTGCCCCGTTGGCCGGAGCCCCGTGCTGGTGCTATAATCGGCTAGTTGCCCTTTCGTTACGCTCAAGGAGGATAGGCTGTTGGAAGCGATTGAGCACCAGGTGGTGCTTTTTCTCCAGAATCTCATCCAGACTGTCGGCTGGGCTGGCATTGTGCTGGCTATGGCCATCGAGAGTGCTTGCATACCGTTGCCCAGTGAGGTCACCATGCCCCTGGCGGGGTGGATGCTGATCCAGGCCAGGGGTTTGTCTGTGTGGCACACGTTCTGGGCCGCTTGGTGGGGAGCCGTGGGCTGCACTCTTGGGTCCGTGTTCACCTACTGGGTAGGTGCGAAGGGTGGGAGGCCGCTTCTGGAGAGGTACGGGAAGTACATCCTGATCCGAACGCATGAGATAGAGGTGGCGGACCGGTGGTTCGGCAAGTATGGAGAGCACACTGCGTTCTTCTCACGCTTGCTGCCCGTGGTGCGCACTTTCATCTCGCTACCGGCCGGCGTGGCCCGCATGAACTTCGTCAAGTTCACAGTGTGGACCTTCACGGGTTCCTTTATCTGGTGTTGGGTTCTTGGATGGGCCGGCTATGTGTTCGGGGAGCATTGGGTGAGGGTCCGGGAAGTGATGCGCCCCTTCGACATCCCGATCATCATCGTCGTACTGGCACTGGTTGGTTTGTTCATCTATCGTCGCTTGAAGACGCGAAGTGCGGAACGGGTGGCGTCGACAGAGGAGTCATCGGAGTAGGAGCGAAGGGTTACCTTGATCAAAGTCTCATCAGGGACGCTGGGCGTCCTGGGTATGGCGGAGACTTGGCTGGACGCCCCCCCGACCACCGCTTATCTGATGGTGGGGGGGCGTTGTCGTCGTGACTGCGCCTTCTGCGCTCAGGCGAGGAGCAGCAGGGCATCGGCGCTGGCGCTGTCTCGCGTCACCTGGCCGCCCTGGGAAACGGAGGAGACTCTTTCCGAGGTGGAAAGGGCCTACTCGAGGGGCAGGATCCAACGCTGCTGTTTGCAGGTCACCGATGGCCCTGGGAATCTAGATCGCGTCAGGGCTATGGCGACCCGACTGGGCGGAAGGGTGCCTCTTAGCGTCTCTGTGGTGGCTAACGCCGATCAGGCTGAGGGCTTGCTCAAGGCTGGCGTGGAGAGGATAGGCCTGAGTCTTGATGCCGTCAACGAGGAGGCCTTCCGGAGGGTGAAGGGAGGGGATCTCCGCGCGTCCCTCGCGGTCATCGAAGAGGCGGCACACCGGTTTCCGGGCCGCGTCAGCACTCACCTGATAGCGGGGTTGGAGGAAACAGAGGAGGAGATGGTGCGCATGATAGGTCTCCTCCACGATTGGGAGGTTACACCTGCGCTCTTCGCCTTCACACCAATCCCCGGCACCGCCATGGAAGACCAGGCTTCTCCACCTGTGGCCAGCTACCGGCGCGTTCAGATAGCCAGACACCTGATCCTGAACGGCCTGGTGGCGGTCGAGGACTTCACCTTCTCCCTTGAAGGGCGGGTGGAGTCCTTCGGACTTGGGAGCGATGAGCTAGAGCGACTGCTGCTAGATGGCAAGGCCTTTCAGACCTCGGGCTGTCCAGGCTGCAATCGCCCGTACTATAACGAGCCGCCGAGAGGGCCGTTGTACAACTATCCTCGTTCCCTTGATGCGCATGAGGTCACATGCGCGTTGCGGGAAGCCCTGTCTTAGCCCGTCCCGTGGTCGTTGGCGGTGACCGATTCCCTTGACTGCCAGGGGCAAACTGAGTATCATACCATTAGGTGGGGGTGGTAGAGACCTGGTGGCCTCCGCGGTCTTCAAAACCGTTGATGGGTAGCGACGAGCTAGCCATGGTGGGTTCGACTCCCATCCACTCCCGCTGCCTCTCCACTTCCATGGTGCTCACGTGACACTCCGACCACGTGTTGGAGCTCCGCCTCCGGGCGACAACCCCCGGGCGATGTGCCCCTGGCCAGAGCGAACTCGAATAGCGGCAGTATACGCGGTATCAGGTTGTGGTCTATCGCGAAATCCCAGAGGGCGTCCATCTTCTTCCAGCCGACGTTGTAGAGAATCCTCTTGACAGGGTTAGGCAGCTCGACCGACCGGCGAAGAATCGATCCATACGAGTAGAACTCCTCGTAGGACCACCAGTATCCTTCCTCCAGCTCGGATGGGGTCATCAGCCTGGGCTGAAAGACGACGTGGCGGGTATCGTAGTCGCGCCAATCTCGATGCAAGATGCGACCTTGTTTCTCCAGTCTGGCGAACAGTCTGGTGCCAGGAAAGGGAGTCAAAATGTGGAAGGTCGCGGTCTCGATCTTGTTTCGGATGGCGAATTCGACTGTCCTGGGGAATACGTCGGGATCGTCTTCGTCGAAGCCGAAGACGAAGCTGCCGTTGATCATGATCCCCGCATCGTGGAATCTCCTGATGGCATCTGCGTAGTCGTACTTCTGATTCTGAGGCTTGTTGGCACGTTCCATGTTGGTCTTGGAGATGGACTCGAACCCCACGAAGAGGCTTCTACAGCCTGATTGGTAGGCTTCTTCCAGGAACCCTGGGGTGTAGGCGGTGTCGATGGAGGCGGCCGCCTGCCAGATGAAGTTGTATTCCTTCAGCAAGGCGAAGAGCCTTCTCGCTTCTCGGCGGTTCCCCATCAGATTGTCATCCAGGAAGAATACGAACTTGTGCTGGAAGGTGTCCAGCTCCCTTCTGACCTCGCCCAAAGGACGAAACTCATAGTAGTTGCTGCCCCAGAAGCTCTCCTTGTAGCAGAAGTCACAGCTATACGGACAGCCCCTCGAAGCCACCACGGTGTTGGGAACCAGATACTTGCTCGAGTTTATCAAGTCCCGGCGTGCAAGGGGAACCTTCGAGATGTCCCTCTCTCTGTGTCCATGGTAGTACTGCTTCAGACGACCACGCTCGAAGTCCTCGAGCATCTGTGGAAACACAGATTCCCCGGGGCCGAGGCAGATACTGTCCGCGTGTTGGGCGGCCTCCTCTGACAGCGTGGTTGGATGTATCCCGCCCAGGAACACCTTCGCACCCCGCGCCCGATAGCAGTCGCTGATCTCGTACGCTCTCCTTGCGGAGGGCACATAGACTGTCATGACCACCAGGTCCACGTCTTCTTCGGCGAAAACATCCTCGACGTGCTCGTCTCTTACCACGAGGTTGTACCTGTCCTCTGGGACCAGCCCCGCGAGGGTCAGGAGGCTCAAAGGCGGGAACAGCGAGTACTTGATCTGGCGGAACTCCTGGGAAAGGACTTCCTGGAGAGCCGGCAGCACAAACAGGATGGTTTTCACGCTCACACACCCCCTCTGCTGTTTGCTGGCAAGTGGCGCACTCCCGCGTGGACCGCGCCTCGGAGAATTGGAAAGGAGACAATGGCCGAACCCACAGTCCTTGTAGCATACTGGAACTGCCGAAAACTACCGGGTGCCCTCCCAGAACCTATCCTGGCTGTCTAGCAAAGTGGAACCACCTGTCAGGGACTGCCAGTAACTGCCAGTCCCGGTAAGAGGAGCGTTTATCTGGGGCATACTGGCGCCAGGGGAACGGGGGTGGTTGGGTTGGCAGAGCTGGGCTAGAATGGTCTGGAGGGCACCGGAGGCTGAGACCGTGAAGGCGTTGGCGACGGGAGCAACAGGATTCGTGGGACATGGTGTGGTGCGCGCACTGCCTGCCCCCAGGTTGCGATTGCCCTACTATCCAGTATTGATTCTCTCCTATGCGTATGCTGCGGCACACCACTTTCTCCCTGGACGCCAGCCCCAGATGACTCCGGCAACCGTCAGACTGACCCGCAAGCGGATGTTCTTCGACTCCAGCAAGGCGGTGCGAGAGTTGGTTTTGCGGCAGCCCCCCGCCAGGGAGGCGGAGCGCAAAGCTGTCGTCTGGTTCCGGGAGCACGGCTACGTGCGGAGATAGACCTTTCCGATCTACGGTGTGGCTGCACCCATGCGATACCGAGGGGGTTGCCATATAATTGGTGTTGGGGAGCAGTAGTGGCCGGTTCGAAAAAAAACAGGGCGAGGGGGCACTCGGTGGGGAGACGATTTCCGGTAGGAAAGCTGCCGTCGGACGTGTTGGGTCGCTTGCTCGACAAGTACCGCCTGGAAGACGAGCGGGTGGTGTTGGGGGCGAAGATCGGGGAGGACGCAGCCGTACTCGACATGGGGGAGCGGTACCTGGTGGCCAAGACGGATCCCATCACCTTCGCTACGGATCAGATCGGCTGGTACGCCGTGCACGTGAACGCCAACGATCTGGTCACCACCGGAGCCAGGCCGCTCTGGTTCTTGGCGACGATACTGCTGCCCGAGGAAAGCAGCGACCAGCGTCTGGTCGAACAGATACTCCGGCAGATGCACGACTCGTGCAAGGAGTTGGGCGTTTCTCTGGTTGGTGGACACACGGAGATCACCTACGGTCTCGATCGGCCGGTGGTCGTCGGGCACATGCTCGGTGAGGTAGAGAAAGAACGCCTCATCACGACAGGCGGTGCCCGAGTGGGGGATGCCATCGTGCTGACCAAGGGTATCGCCATCGAGGGGACGGCGATCATCGCCCGCGAGAGGGAGGCCTCACTGCGGAAGCGGGGCTACGGGGACGATCTGATTGCTCGCGCGCAGGGCTATCTCCATGACCCGGGGATCAGTGTGTTTCGGGAGGCCAGACTGGCCAGCATGAACAGCGAGGTCCACGCCATGCACGACCCTACCGAGGGAGGCTTGGCCATGGGGCTCCGCGAAGTGGCGATCGCCGCTGGTGTGGGCATGATGATCGAAGGAGAGCAGATCGAGATACTGCCGGAGTCGTCCCTGCTCTGCGGGGAGTTCGGCCTGGACCCGCTGGGTACTATCGCCTCGGGGGCCTTGCTCCTAACCCTACCTGCGGAGCAGGCAGGGCGACTTGTGGACACGTTGATCTCGGAAATGATCCCTGCGGCCGTGATCGGCCAGGTCAGGCCATCTAGCGAAGGTATCAAGATGAGGGGTGGTGGGGCGGTGAGAGACCTCCCAATCTTTCCGCGGGATGAGATAGCCAAGCTGTTTGCCTCATAGATGCCGTGGAGCGAGGGGGGATGGACAAGGGCAAGGGTTTCGAGGACCTCGACGAGCGACAGTTGAACGAGCTGGGAAACGCCTACAGCGCTCAAGGCCTCTGGGAGGAGGCGATCAGCAGCTATCTTCGCAGCCTGGCCTTGCGCAAGTCCCATCGCGACGACCGCGGGCAGGGAATCGTCCTCAACAATCTGGGTGCCACATACTATCGTCAGGGCAGGCTTCGAGAGGCCAGGGACTGCTACGAGGCCAGTCTCCAGATTGCCCGTCAGCTTGGGGAGGAGCTGAACGAGCTTGTGGCCCTGATGAACCTGGTTTTCTTCCACTTCAGCGAACGACAGGCGGAGGACTTCCTGCGGCGAGCTGACGAGGCCCAGGTCTTGGCTCTGGAACTGGCGCGGTGGGAGCCGCTGTCCAAGTTGAGCTGGCTCAGGGGACGCCTGGCCCTATCGGTGCCGGATCGCTACCAGACGGGGCTAGCCCGCTACGCTGAAGCGTTGGATTATGCCTCACGGGAGGGAGAGACCGAGCTAGCGAGGATGCTAGAGCGCGTCGACGCGCAGGCAGAGCAGCTCGTTGCAGATGGATCGCGTGGTCTGGCGCTGGTGCTGTACGACTACCTTCACGTTTTCGCGCGGGACCAGGGTTTCAGCGAGAATCTGCTATCACATCTCACCAGGAAGCGAGAGGAGATCTTGCGCAGACCCTCTCTAGCCTGATTTCGCCAGTTCGTCCTCGATAACCGTCTGGAAATCCTCGAAGGGGACAGCTCCTCTGACTAAGGTGCCGTTGACGAAGAACGTAGGGGTGGCGTTCACTCCCTCCTGCACAGCTATCTCATAGTCCTCTCTAATCCTGTCTATGGTTGTGCCTTCCTGCAAGCATGACGAGAAGACATCTGTGTCCATGCTCAGTTCGTCGGCATAGCCTATCAGGGTTTGTAGTAGCTCCTCGCTCGCTGCCCATTCCTCGACGCGGTCGTACAGTGTCTTGTTCATCTCCCAGAACTTGTCCTGGTCAGCGGCGCACTCAGCCACCATGGCCATGGCGACAGATCCCTCGCCGTGCACTGGGAAGTCTCTGAAGATGAGCTTGACCTGCCCGGTGTCGATGTACTGCTCTTTGATAAGCGGAAAGGTCTCCAGCGCGAAGGCACGGCAGAACGAGCACAGATACTCCGAGTATTCGATCATGGTCACCGGGGCATCCGGGGAGCCCAGCACGGGGTCGTCGTCCAGGGGAACCAGGGGCTCCTTGGTCGCCTCGGGAGTCGTGTCAGGTTGGAGAGTTGCAGTCTCGGCCGGCGGCACCGGCGTGTTCGTGGGAGTCGGCACCGGGGACGAACAACCGATCAGACCACCAAGGATCAGCAAGACACCGATCGAGAGAGAAAGGACAAAAGTGAACCTGGTGTGCCAACCTCCAGCCCTGCGGCACATACTCTCTATGCTTTTCACGCGCTTTCCTCCATTCTATTCATGGCCCGGGGAGCCCCTACGGCGTCGCGCTCTGGGACCACTCTCCGGAGTTGTCTGCGAAATCATCTTCCCACACCAGTTCACCCTCGGAATCCCATACTCTCAGGTTGTCGAAGGAGCAGTGCAGGTACGGTTCAGCGAAGGAGCCACAGCCGAATCCTATCAAACCCTCGCCCAGGCGACGGTCGTATTCTTGCAGCGCGATTTGCCCGTTGATGTAGAACGAGAAGGCGCCGTCTTCCACTTCCAGCCGCAGGCGATTGACCGAGTCCCCTTGGTTGATGGCCTCGTGACGTGTGAAAGACACGATGGTATCCCAACGGCCCTGCTCTTTGACAAAGAACCCGACATAGCCGTCGCCGGAGATGGCAAGTTCGTAGTAGCTCTCTTCGTCCTCGTAGCTACACACCAGGCCGTATTCATTGTCATCACTACCGCTGACCTGCGTGGCATCGACCTCCAGGCTGAAGCTCTCCAGAGAGAGTCGCTCGCTCACGCCGATCCCGAAGCGGTTGACTTCGGCGCTCAGCATGTGATAGACACCGTCTACGACGTAGATGCTGGCCTCAGAGCGAGCAGTGGCGTCGTCGCTTTCGCGCACAGAGACGTAGTATCCCATGCCGGGGGTGGCTCTGTCGTCCTTGTAGTCCCGCACCATGATGTAGACCGTAGCAGCTTCTTCTGCGGTCCAGGTGATGCGTGAAGCCCGTGGCTCATCGGCGCCATCGTCATCCTGGGCCAATTCCTGTACATCCGCGTCGAACAGGACGAGGACGGTGTCTACCTCATCCTCCAGGGCGTGAGTCTCTACCACATACGTTACGCCCTCCTCAGTCTGAAAGGAGAGCCAGTCGTGATCTCCTGCTGTGTGGATGTTGTGAGATTGGGGCTCTCCCAGCTCTATCCTTCGCGCCGTGGACATCGTGTCGTCCGGTTCGTATCCGTCAGGTATGAGAGCCACGGCTCCTTCTTCTCGCAGTCGGAGCGAGTAATCGGTACCTGGCCCCGCCTCTCCGCCTCCCAGATCTGTGACCATTACGCAGAGAGTCCCATCGATCGTGGCGCTCCACCTGATGAGGGAGGACAGTGGCTCAGCGCCCCCGTCATCGTCGGCGGCTAACTCATCGCCATCCGGGCCGTGGAGGGTGAGATAGGTGTCGATCCAATCCCCCAGGTTGAGTGTCTCCACCACGTAGTCTCTACCTGAGACAGCCTGGAAGCAAATCCAGTCGCGATCTCCCGTAACGTGCAGATTGTGAGTCTGATCGGAAGCGATCCCGATTGTACTTGCCTGATCCTGGGTGTCGTCGGGCTCGTACACGTCCGCATCATAGGGCACACCCTCGGAAACAGAGATGGTGTAGCGCATCTCTGGCGTGGCCTCGTTCCCGTAGTAGTCCTGGCTTACGACGTACAGAGTGGCCGACGATTCGGCTCTCCACGTTATGCGCGAAGTCTGGTCTCCGGCGTTGTCGTCGTTCTCCGCCAGTTTCTGGCCTTCCTCGTCGTGGAGGAAGATGATGGTATCCATCCCCCCCCTCAGGTTGGAGGTTTCGATGACGTATGTTTGCCCTTCGATGGCCTCGAAGAACACCCAATCCCTATCGCCCGCTTCGTGTATGTTGTGGGTCTGGGGAATGCCCAGGAGTATCGCGCTGGCCTGTTCCATCGTGTCATCAGGCTCATATTCATCCGTGACACCGACGACAGGCTCGGATTCCGTGACCCAGATCTGATAGCCGGTGTCGTCTCCCTCGGCGAGCTCGTCGAACTGCCTGACCTCCGCAAAGAGCGTCCCGTCCTCGCGTGCTGTCCAACTTACGAGAGAGGCGAGCGATTCCTCACCTCCGTCGTCGTCCCAGGCTAGCTCGGTTCCATCCTCGTCATGCAGCGTGAGTACGGTGTCGCAGTCGGCACCCAGGCCTCTCGTCTCCACAACGTATCTCGTGCCTGCTTCGACCTCGAAGGACACGTGGTCCCGGTCGTCGGCTGGACTGAGGGTGTGGGCCTGGAGAGTGCCGTCGGTTTCTATCGGGATTGCCTGGGCCAGGTTATCGTCTGGCTCGAAGGAATCCGCACCCGGCTCGGGCGTGAACACGAGGGGAGTAGGCGTGTTCGTTGGGATCGTGGTGGGAGTTGGAGGCTGCGTGGAGGTGAGGGTGGGCGTCCCTACCACCAGAGTCTGGAAAGGGTGGGATGGTATCAACTCATCAAGCAGCGCGACGCCGACCAGGCAAAGGCAGCACATGACCAGAAGGGCGATGATCACTGCCGCCAACCACGGCCCGGAACCTCTGCTCCCGTCACCCTGGACCTGTCGAGTGGCGGACCCATGCTGCGAGGCCAGGGCCTTGCCGCAACTGCGACAGACTGTGTTGGCGTCTGGATTGGAGGTTCCGCATTCAGAGCAGATCCTGGACATCTTACGACGATCCTTTGGTGATCGAGAAACGAGTGATCATGGCGGTCCCTGGCGCTAAGGAGTGACTGAGTTGATCTCCAAGGTGTATGGTTCTTGTTTGCTGAAGCCGGAGAAGGACTGCACGGCGACGTAGTACGTCCCCTGTGCCAACGATTCCTGTATGGTCGCGTAAGACAAGGCGCGCGTGGCTGAGGCTATCTCGTCCCCTGCCTCGTTGTACAGCAGGATTCCGTAGTGCCCCACCGGGGGGATGTCTGTGAGCATGATGGCCATAGTGGTGCTCTGACTAACCTCGAAGACGTACACGTCCAGGTCGCCCTCGTCCCAGATGTAGGACAATACCGGCTGGCCCGGGACCAATGGTCCGGCAGCCTGTGCGAAGGTGTCATTGGGTTCGTAGCTGTCTTCGCCGTTCGGAGTCGGCGCCGGCGACAACTCCAGCTTCAAGGTGTAGGGTTCGGTGCCACTGAAGTTATGGAAGGGAAGAACCAGCACATAGAAGACCCCGACGCTGCTCGTAGTGAACTCGATGTGCTCCTCTGCCTGTCCCGAGTTTGCAGAATCGCTGAGGATGTCCTCTTCCCCGGTGACCAGGTAGAGATCATAATCCGCATCTGGCGGCATATCGGTGAGGCTGAGTTTGACGATGCGAGGGGAGTCGATCTCCAGATAGAAGAAATCGGCGTCGTTCTTCTCGCTGATGTAGCCCCTGTATTCTTGCCCGGGGACGAGGGGGCCCGAGGCGTCGAGCATGGAATCGTTCGGCTCGTAAGGATCCTCGTACGACGGCGTAACCGTCGGCGTAGGTTGTGCGGTTGCTGTGGCGGTGGGCAGGAAATCCCCGGCTGTGGTTGTCGGTGGAGCGGCTGGCACCGCTGGTGCACAGGCGGTGAAGATCTGTAGACTGGCCACGATCACCGCGACCAGGGCGCGCGTGAGCTGTCTAGAAGGGAAAATCAGACATCTCCGGCCAGGCCACCAAAATGCGAGCGTCTCGCCGTGCGTACGAGGCACGGCTGACCGGCTGCCGGCACCCGTTGCGCGGGGCTCGGCCCTCTGGCTGCGCCTCATTCGCCCACCTGCATGGCCATCATGCGCTCCTTGTTCAAGGCCAGGACTATGCCTCCCTTGAGAGCCAGGCCCTCGGCCGAGAGGCAGAGTACCGAGGGGCCGGTGACAGCGATGAAAACCTCCCTCATGGCGTCAAGCGCCTGGGTCAGTGTGCCTTCGCGGAGCGCGTGTATGCTTCCCTGGGCGATGAAAGGGCCTGTGTAGACCAGCACTCGGCGCGGCACCTTGTGCACGGTTGCTGACTCGGGTGCTGCACCGTGGTCTCTCGAACGAGCCAGACGAGAATGATCTCGCTCTTGTTCAGCACAATGCTCTCGACAGTTGCGGGCTGGCCCTTCCCCCACTGAGACAGGGGGATGATTGACGCCTGCTCCACCGTCAGGTAGGGTGTTTGCTCGCCGTTGAGGACGTCGAGAATGCGACGGGGAGGCCAGGCTCTGACCTCTCCACGTACCTCCAGCAGGTCTGTGTAGGCGATAATCTCGTGTATGGCAGGGGGCATTTCCAGCACGGTGCTGCCTCAGTTACAGGTCGTGGCTCGAGTCATTCCTTGAGGCGATTGTATCACCGTTGATACGTGGCGGCAAAGGATGCCGCGGTGGATAGCGAAGCTCCTGCGCATCTTGCGCCTACAAGCGGGCGGCGCCAGGGTCGCTCAGGCTGGGTTGCCAGCGCACGGGCTCAGGGGCCTGCATAGACGTATTCTTGAAGGGCGTCGGTCCATTCGTTGGGCAAGCCGGCATCCTCGACGTAGGGCCACAGGATACCCACTGCCTCCCTGATCGTGTAGTAGCCGCGCAAGGGCAGGTCTATCCGGTCGAGGTCGGTGGTTGTGGGGCTTGTGTATACGGTCAGGCCCTCCTTCTCGAAAAAGAGCTTGGCGCGGTAGAGATGCAAGGGGTGGCTCACCAGGATGGCACTTTGCCATCCGTGCTGGTTCATGACCAGGGCCACGCGCCGGGCGTCCTCTTCGGTGTTGGCAGAGCCATCTGCCAGGAAGATGGCTTGCTGGGGAGTGTCCAGCGACAGGGCCAGGGATCGACAGACAGCGGCGGCCGATGCTGGATCGTCCTGGACTCCTCCTGTGCAGATGAGCCGGGGGGCGAGACCAGCCTGATACAGGTCAACGGCGTGTTGGGTGCGCGCCCGCAGGTCGGGGCCGGGCTGGCCGTCAGGAAGGACCTTCGCTCCCAGGACTACAATGGCGTCCGCCGGCTGGGCCAGGTCTCGTCGCCCATAGCAGTCGATCTGAAAGCAGAGGACGCCGAAACCCAGGAGGCAAGCCAAGGCTACACTGATCAGTAGGAGCAGCGCGCACTTCAGGACACGCATGAGCGTTCCCTGGTCAGGCGTGGGTTGGCCGTACTGCCATAGGACGCGACACTACTCATGCTGGTTCCGCCACTGCCTGGCCGCGGCCTCCGCGGCAGCGTATACTTCTTTGAGCGGCTTTCCTGACTCGAGGGCCAGGCGGCGGCAGTCCTCGTATTCGGGGGACAGATTCACGATCTCTTCGCCCAGCCTAGCCACCTTGATCCGCACTTGGCCATGTGGTGTATCGATCCAAGCTGTCTCGCGGTCCAGGCACAGACGGTCCATGGTCTCGTAGCGGATACCCAGGGTTGTCGTCTCTGCGAAGATGATCGTTGAGAAGTCCTGTGCCTGGTGCGGGTGACACAGCACGGAGAGGATGACTCCGGGGCGGTTCTTCTTGCCCTGGAAGGTTTGGAGAAAGACATCCAGGGCCCCTGCCTCGAACAGGGTCTGCATGATATGATCGAACAGTTCAGGGTTCATGTCGTCCAGATTCGTTTCCAGGAGCACCACCTGCTCGGTTGCTCTGGCGGCCTTTTGCGTGGTGGACCCGATGAGGATTCTCAGTAGATTCGGAAACTCGAATTCGCTCTTGCCCGCTCCGTATCCTACGGTGTCTACTGTCATCGCGGGGAACGGCCCGAACCCCTCCACCACACCCGTGAGGATCGCTGCGCCGGTAGGCGTGACGAGTTCTCCTTCGACGTCGAGCTGGATCACAGGGACCCCTCTGAGCAGCTCCACTGTAGCTGGCGCTGGTACCGGCAGCAGTCCGTGGGCGCATCGGACGAAACCGTGTCCCAAGGGGAGTCTCGAGGCGTAGACCTTCTCCACGCCCAGGAGTCTCAAGCCCAGAAGCGAGCCCACGACATCCACTATGGCATCCGTGCCACCCACTTCGTGCAGGTGCACGTCTTCTGGGTGGGCGCCATGGATTGTGGCCTCGATTCCGATCAGACGCCGAAAGATGGCTGCACTGGCTTGTTTGATGTCCTCAGGCAACTCGCTGCCAGCGATCACCCCCTCGATGTCGATGAGCTTGCGCTCAGCGACCTCGCTGTGGACCACCACTTGCACATCGGTGGCTTCGATCGCTCCCTTCCGTGTGCGGCTTGCCTTCAGTTCGTACTCGGACAGGTGCAGTCCGGCCAGGTTCTGGCGCAGTGTTTCCACGTCCAGACCGGCGTCGATGAGTGCTCCGAGGATCATGTCTCCACTGACACCCGAAAAGCAGTCGAAATATGCTATCTTCATCTCTATCCCATGAGTCTCATAACACTGTGAGCGAAGTATGCAGCGCCGAAGCCGTTGTCCACGTTGACTACCGCTACGCCTGGCGCGCAGGAGTTGAGCATGGTCAGGAGGGGAGCCAGGCCGTTGAAGCTGGCCCCGTAGCCCACACTGGTGGGCACGGCGATCACAGGGCAGGAGACGAGGCCACCCACCACGCTGGCGAGTGCTCCCTCCATACCTGCAACGGCGATGATGACCTTTGCGCGAAACAGCCTCTCACGTCTGTCCAGAAGGCGATGGAGGCCGGCCACTCCCACGTCGTACAACCTCTCGACGGAGCTTCCCAGAACCTCCAGGGTGACGGCTGCCTCCTCGGCAACGGCCATGTCTGACGTGCCAGCGCTGACTACCAGCACGTAGTGCTCGGCGCCAGTTGCGGGCTCCGGCTCCTGCTGGCCCCTGTGCACGAGGATGATGCGCGCTTGCGAGTAGTAGGTAGTCTCTGGTATCGCCTCCCTGACCGCCTCGAAGGTCGCCTCGTCGGCTCGGGTGGCCATGACCCGGTCGTTACGCCGGGATAGCTCTGAGAGCAGCTCTACGACTTGTGCGGAAGTCTTGCCTGGGCAGAAGACGACCTCGGGAAAACCCTTCCTCAGCCCCCGGTGATGATCGAGCATCGCGTAGCCCAGATCCTGATAGGGCAGGTCCTGCAAGCGGGACAAGGCTTCGTCAGTGTCCATCCTGCCTGCGCGCACTTCTTCCAGTAGTTGTCTCAAACGGTCATTCATCATTGCTGTCCACCAGCGTCTCGTTCATGCTGCCGCTACGATACCCCTCCAGGTCCAGTGTCACGTACGAGAAGCCCAGCTTGCGGAGCTGGTCCAAGATCAGGAGGCGCTTCTCCAGCACAGCGGGCAGGCCCTCGGCTTGAACTTCTATCCGGGCGATGTCGCCGTGCATCCGGACCCGCAGTTGAGCGAAGCCTAGCTCGTGCAACAGACGCTCTGCCTCTTCGATCTGCTGCAAGCGTTCGCGCGTGATGGGCGTGCCGTACGGTATGCGACTCGCCAGACAAGCGTTCGAGGGCTCGTTCCAGTTGGGCAGGCCCATCCTGCGGCTGGCTGCGCGGACATCGGCCTTGGTGAAGCCCGCCTCCTGGAGGGGACTGCGTACGCCCATCTCGCGTGCGGCCCTCATTCCCGGTCTGTGATCTCCCTGGTCGTCAACGTTCGTTCCGTCCACGACGTGGACGAAGCCTCTCTCCTGAGCCAGTTGGACGAGTGTGTCGAAGCGGAGATGCTTGCAGTAATAGCATCTATCCGGCGAGTTGGCAACGTAGTCCGGGCTGTCCAGTTCGTCACTTTCGATCAAGAGGTGTTCGGCTCCTAGCTCTGTGGCCAGGCGAGCTGCGCTGTCTGTCTCCTCCCTGGTCAAGCTGGGGGATACAGCGGTCACGGCCACGGCATTCTGGCCTAACTCCTCGTGAGCCACCTTCAGCAGCAGGGTGCTGTCGGTTCCTCCAGAATAGGCCACGACCACGCTGCCCATGTCAGAGAGGAGGCCCCTGAGGGCGTGCAGCTTCTCGGACAGTGTGCGCTCTTCCTCCGATGTGAACCCGGCTGGATTATCGCTCATGTCTCTCTGCGTTCTTGCGAGCACTCCTCGGCCTGCGAGGTTGGGACATGCGGAGGCGTCAAGAGTCCTGCAGGGAGGGTCAGTCACGTGGTGTAGGGCAGGTCACAGGCTATGTCGGTCTGTCCTCCCCGAGGTGCGCCAGACTATCGACCAGTGTCACGGTGGCCTGATCGTCCTGGAAGGCGATGATGTTCAGAGCGGTGCTCTCCTGGCGAGGCGTGAACCAGATGATGGATAGACCTTCGTTCAAAAAGTGGCACATGGCGGTCTTGAGAGGGATGGCGTGGGTTACCACGCACACCCCATTGCCTTCTTCCACGGAAACGACGTCCTCCAGAGCGCTGACAACCCTTGATTGCACCTCAGCCAGTGTCTCCCCGCCTGGCATACGGTATTCGTGAGGTGTGAACTGCCACGTGATCAGCCTATCCGGATCGGACTCCTTGAGTTGGTTCGGCGGCCTGCCGGTCCATTGCCCGAAGTCCATCTCCCTCAGCTCCCTCAACTTGATCACGCCTCGCCTATGACTGGCAGCGATGGCGGAAGCAGTGGCGAACGCCCCACCATAGGGACTGGAGTAGAAGGAGTCGATCTCGTGATCCTTCAGATGCTTGCTGAGAAGCTTGGCGTGTCTGGTACCCTTCCGAGACAACTGGTGGTCAGTGGGTCCCTGGAAGACACCTTCGCTGTCCAAAGCAGTCTGTGCACAGGCTACGAGGTACAGTCTGGTCACGTCTTCCATCACACGCCAGGACCTCTTGCCAACTCGGAAAAAACCTCACGTGTCCCGGCCAGGCACCAGCACCTTCGGGGGCGGCTTTCTGTTCCTCTGACCGGGGACCAGGACCGAGGGACGCTTCTCAGGCTCGACAACGCCAGGGGTGAGGACAGCAGGGCGAGGCTTAGCCTCCTGTGCCTCCTGGAAGGGCAGAAGGACTCTGGGCGCGGGAAGCTGTCCTCTCACCTTGAGCAAGAAGTGGTTGAAGAGGTAGCTTCGGTCTCGCAGGAACTCTGCCCACGAGGCCTGGAAGTGCTCCTCCTGGTACCCAGAGAACATCTCCTGTATGTAGGCCTTGAAGTCCTCCTCGACTTCAGGGGGCACGACAGCGCTGATCCACGAGAAGCGGTGCAGGTCACCCGTAGTGGCCAGACGAGCCAACAATAGTTGACCCGCGCCTATCCCTCGCAGCGACGGCGTGTGCTGCACCTGGACTTTCGTGTGTCGGAACGCGTCGACAAGCTCGACGATCTCGCCCTCTTCCACCGCCCTGACCTCGAAGGCGCTCATCAGTGTGCGCGCCTGGGCTTCCAGGAGTTCTCTCTCTTGGCCGGACAGCGCGGAAGCTCCATCGTCCAGGAAGATCTCTACAATCCTCCTGCCATCCGCAGCCGTGCGATAATCGTGGGCGTACCAGTCCAAGAAGCTCATGACCTGCATGGGCTCCAGGGAGTTGATCTCTTCGATGGTGTAGCTCCTGTTCCAGAAGAGGTCAAAAGCCGACTGGATTTCCTGCTGGAAGCGGGCCTCTCTCGAGAAGTCCAGGAGCTTGTCCATCATCGTGTCCCAGGACCTGTCCCTCCCGATGGCTTCGGACTTGCCCTCTGCTTCCTTCTTGAGGCAGCAGTGTTTGTATTTCTTCCCGCTGCCGCAGGGGCAGGGATCGTTTCTGCCCGTCTTGGTCACAACTCAACCTCCCGACCCAGGGCTCGCTGCAACACCTGGAGCCTGGATCCAAGGGTATTCTAACATAGAATCTACCAGTATGAAAACCATGCCGTTTGACGCAAACGCTCAGGCGGGGGCCAGTGCGCGGTTGCCGGCGAGGGCCTGGGCTTTGATCTCCTGGAAGTCCTCCAGACCGGCCTGGCACCAGGGGAAGGGATAGATGGAGTCGTTGTGCAACAATGGATCAGCGTGGGGATCGATGCCCCATGTGCGCACCGCCCTGGTCCACTCTACGGTGCCGGGGATGAGAGAGTATAGCGTGATCTGTACAGGTGCTCCGCACCTGTGGGCGAAGGTCACGCTGTCTCTCACCTGTCGAAGCGACTGTCCGGGCAAACCCATGAGGACGTAGGCGGTGATGTAAGACGACTCGAAACCGGCGGCGCTGAAGTTTCGGACGGCCTCTCGGAAGCTCTCATTGGAGACCTTGCCCCCACTGCGTCGCTGTTCCTCGGGGTCGGAGGTCTCCAAGCCGAGCCTGATGGTTTTGAAGCCAGCCTTGTACATCTTGCAGGCCAAGTCCGCGTCGACGTACGCGGCGTGAAGTCCATTCGGCGTGTGGAAGCGGCAGTCGAGGCCTCGCTCCAGGATTCGATCGAGGAGCGGGTGAATGTGCATCTCGCTGTCCACGAGCAGGGCGTCGTCGTAGAAAGCGAAATCGCGGATTCCGAGCTGCCTTCGACAGTACTCTATCTCATCGACCACTCGGCGCGGCTCTCTTCGCCTGAAGCCTTCAGGATGAAGCAGGGAGGACGCACAGTAGGTACAGTGGAACGGGCAGCCGCGCGATGTTTGGATGGCGGCGTATCCCTGGTTGCGCCGCAGTCCGTGCAGCGGGGGTGGCAAGGCGTCGAGGCTGCCCTCGTAACGGGCATAATCGGACTCATGGCCGGTCAGCTCGTCCGCGAGTCGGAGCGTCTGGAGCTCCCCTTCGCCGCCGAGAACGTAGTCGGCTCCGGAGTTCCTGACGGCGTGGTCGCGGCACAGCGTGGCGTAGATTCCCCCCAGCACGATGGGCACACCAGGGAAGCGTGCTCTGACCCTCTTGATGGCCTCGAAGGGACCGGGGTACCAGTAGGTCATGCCGGAAGTAACCAGGACTACGTCCGGGCAAGGCTGCGACTGTACCTCCTCTTCGAAGACCTCCAGGGGGAGTCCGTAGCGTCCATAGCGGCGAGGGACCGCGCCCAGTATCGGTGGTTTCTCCACGATGGTCTTGAGATACTTGCCGCAGCCGTAGGCATCATTTCGGGGTCTGGA
>Ga0315549_1001450_pt1 | contig 24671 bp, 23 predicted proteins | sample SalMarSW160200MG_FD_203101 | JGI IMG/M metagenome (GOLD analysis project Ga0315549, IMG submission 203101) | Salt marsh sediment microbial communities from the Plum Island Ecosystem LTER, Massachusetts, United States - Salt Marsh Sediment SW1601-200 ... | reverse complement strand
AAAGTCGACCATTGATAGCTTACAAGACAAAGGATTAACTCTAGTTGATAATCGGCAACACCCTTTGGGCAACCTGCAATGGAAATAGGAAATCCTGTTCCCTTCCATGTAGCACCTCCGGCATTATTCTCCCTTGTGCTTTGACCTTCATCGCCCGTCGGTTTACTTCTTTTTCTGGGCTAGGTATTTCTCCGGGTTCTGGTCGAAAGCCTTCTTGCAGCCCACAGCACAGAAGTAGTATTCCTTTCCCTTGTACTCCGAGATAGCCGCTGCCTTCTTCTCATCAACTGTCATCTTGCAAACAGGGTCAATCGCCATCATGGCACCTCCTTTTCTGTTTTCAGACCTGCTGGTTTGAAACCTCTCAGGCGGAGTGAGTTAAGTACCACGGTGATAGAGCTGGCGGCCATGGCGGCCGCGGCCAGGATTGGATTCAGGAAACCATAATTGCCAAGGACAAAGTGGAGTCCCGAGGGAACACCGCTATTACCGAAGGCGAGGTATAAAATTCCGGCCGCCACCGGGATGAGGACGGTATTATAGGCAAACGCCCAGAAAAGGTTCTGCTTAATTGTCCTTATGGTACGCTTGCTTAAGGATATGGCGGTAACAATCCCACCCAGGTCACCGCTAATCAGGGTAATATCCCCGGTTTCCATGGCCACGTCGGTGCCAGTGCCGATGGCAATGCCCACATCGGCCTGAGCCAGGGCTGGGGCATCGTTTATCCCATCACCCACCATGGCTACTACCTTGCCTTCCTCCTGCAGCTTTTTAACCTCTCGAGCCTTATGCTCGGGGAGTACCTCGGCAAGTACCCGGTCAATGCCCACCTCCTGGGCAATAGCCTTGGCGGTGCGCAGATTATCGCCAGTGAGCATAACGGCCTTAATACCCATTTTGTGCAGCTCTTGCAGAGCCTCTCTGGCATCGGGCTTGAGTGTATCAGCCAGAGCAATGATTCCCACTACCTTGCCATCTACGCCTAAAAACATCACCGTCTTGCCTTTTTCCCAGAGGCGCTCCGCTTCCGTCTCCAGTCCATCCAGGGAAAGACCCCTGTCCTTTATTAATTTGAGGTTACCCAGCAGAAGCTTCATATCTGAGACTGAAGCCTCAACGCCGTGTCCCGGGATGGCATTAAAGTCTGAGGTGGGAGATATCTCCAGCTTCCTCTCTGATGCCGCCCTGACTATAGCCTCACCCAGCGGGTGTTCTGAGCCTCGCTCAGCGGAGGCTGCCAGCCGAAGAACCTCGTCCTGCGATGAAGAGGGTGCAGCAATAATATCGGTTACCTTTGGTTCACCCTGGGTCAGGGTGCCGGTCTTATCCAGCAGTACAGTGCTTATCTGGTGAGACCTCTCTAGTGCCTCGGCGCTCCTGACGAGGATACCATGCTCAGCTCCTTTACCGGTGCCTACCATAATGGCCGTCGGAGTCGCCAGCCCCAGGGCGCAGGGACAGGCAATAATGAGCACGGCGACAAAGTTGAGCAGGGCAAAGGTCAGGGCTGGAGCTGGCCCAACAAAGTACCAGATTATAAAAGTAATAATGGCAATACCGATGACTATGGGCACAAAATAGCTGGCGATAACATCAGCCAGGCGCTGAATAGGAGCCTTGCTTCCCTGGGCCTCCTCCACTAACCTGATAATCCGGGCTAGGGTGGTGTCCTTGCCCACCTTGGTCGCCTGGAATTTAAAGCTACCGGTCTTATTAATGGTGGCACCGATAACCTCATCTCCTGCCTTTTTCTCCACAGGGATGCTCTCGCCACTAATCATAGACTCATCAACACTGGAATACCCCTGGTGAATAATGCCGTCAACGGGCACTCGCTCCCCCGGTCGCACCAGAATGAGGTCGCCAACCTGGACATCGTCAACAGGGATTTCTGTCTCCTTACCATCACGAACAACCAGAGCCGTTTTGGGCTGCATACCGATGAGCTTCTTTATTGCCTCTGAGGTCTGCCCTCTAGCTCTGGCCTCAAGAAAACGACCCAGTAGGATTAAAGCGATAATCATGGCCGCGGTGTCGAAATAGACGTCAGCGCCCCGCCCGGCAACAGCGAAAAGACCGGGGAAAAGAACAGCAACAACACTGTAGAAGTAGGCGGCTGAGGTACCGACGGCAATCAAGGTATTCATATCGGCGGTTCGGTGCCTGAGCGCCCCCCATGCCCCCCGATAGAACCTCAAGCCCGCCCAGAACTGCACCGGTGTGGCCAGAGCCCAGAGCAGATATAACCTCCCACTAAAAGAGGGACTCCAAGGGAGGCTAAGAGCGAGAATTGTTAAGCCGAGGACAGCGGCCAATATAAATCGGTTTCTTATCTTTCGAATCTCTCGCTGGGAGGCGGTGGTAACATCTTCCAGTGTTTCTGCTTCCGAGCCCAGCTCATAGCCGGCCTCTTTCACTGCCTGTCGCAGGCTAGCTGTTTCCGTCCCCTCGATATACTCCACGGTGGCTTTCTCTGAAGCCAGATTGACATTGGCTGAAACTACCCCGGGCATACTTGACAGAGCCTGCTCGACACGGGCAATGCATGAGGCACAGGTCATCCCGCTTACCGGGAAAATGGATTTCTTGGTCGCTGTCCCGTAGCCCAGTTGAGAGATGGTATTCTTAATTTTAGAGAGGTCTACTCTGGAGGAGTCATATTCTATAGAAGCCTTCTCCGCGGCGAAGTTTACCTCGGCGCTCTTCACCCCAGGCATCTTAATCAGCCCCTTCTTGATGGTAGCGGCACAGGTGGTACAGGTCATCCCAGTTATGGGGATATGAGCCTTCTCCGATTTCTTAGTCTTCTCTGCCATATCTTTTCTTCTGCCCCGCCAATTTCTCTAAGACAAACCCTTCTTGAGCTGCTCGGACTCTCCCTCAGGATATCTACCCCTATACAACAACCCCTGCCCGTTTAAGGATATAATTGATTACCTTTATCATCCTCAACAATGATGGCATCTTGCGGGCAGCTTTCCGCCGCCTACAATAGGACCTGCTCATTTACAGAGGTTGGGTCAAGAACCACTGCCTTGTTTTTGCCATCAAGCTCAAACACTGTAGGCGCGATAGCCACATAATTACTAATCCCGATACATAACTCTCTACCCACCCTTACCTTCAAAGGTCACCTCCTTCATGTCTAGCTAGCACTGGTGTGTTAGCGAAATTCATCGAGCAACCGCTCGACTTTTGCCAACTCAAGTTCCTGGCTGACCAGCGGCCCCTTCTTTAAAGCCGGAATCTGCTCCTCAAATGTAGGCCGTGTCACCCTATAGATAACACCAAGAGGTATCCTGTCTCCCCACTCCTGGGCTTTTTCCAAAGCGCCCGGCTGGTTGCCGGGGTCATAGTCCTCTCCCAGCTTATACACTCTCTCCCGATACCAGCTGTAGGTGTTCTTGTGGTTAAAGGAGACACAGGGCTGCAGAATGTCGATAAGGGCAAATCCCCGGTGTTGAATGCCACCCTTGATTAGCTCCGCCAGATGATCAATATCACCAGCAAAACCCCTAGCGATGAAGGTGGCACCGCCCGCTATGGCCAAGGCGATGGGGTTTATCGGCGGTGATGCCCCGTAGGGTGTCGTCTTAGTGACGAACCCCAGGTCACTGGTGGGAGAGGTCTGCCCCTTGGTCAACCCGTAGACCTGGTTGTTATGCACCAGATAGGTGATGTCATGGTTACGGCGCATGGCATGGAGGAGGTGATTCCCCCCCTCACCGTAGGCGTCTCCATCACCACTTACCGCTATAACCACCAGTTCGGGGTTGGCTATCTTGGCACCGATGGCCGGAGGGACTGGCCTCCCGTGAAGGGAGTTGAATACATTACCCCGGCTGTAGTGAGGCAGCTTGCCCGCCTGACCGATACCCGATACCAGCAACAGTTGATGCGGCTCGATTTCAAGCTCGATCAGCGCCCTATTCAGCGCTTTTAAAATGCCGAAGTTGCCGCAACCGGGACACCAGGCTGGCTCCAGCCCGACATAATCAGCTATTGTAACCATCTCTAGCAGCACTCCTTTCTTACCGCTTCGGCAATATAGGCCGGGCTAAAGGGGCGTCCATCATATTTCAAGATTCGGCCGCTAACCTCTTTACCCGTTTCGGCCCTGATAAGCTTGGCCAGCTGACCGGTAGCGTTATTCTCAATAACATAGCTGTGGTGAGACCTGCCGATGACGTCGGCCACCGCCTCTGCCTGAAAGGGCCAGAGCTCATTCAGGTGCAGCATGTTGACACTGGCTCCTTCTTTACGCAAAATATCCACCGCTTCGTGAATAGCACCAAAGGTGCTACCCCAACCTATGAGGGTGGTCTCGGCTTTCTTAGGGCCATATAGTTTTGGCGGGTCAATTTCCTTTTTGAGGCTGAAGAGCTTGCGCAGCCTCTTCTGCACCTGGGCTGTTCTCATCCCGGCATCCTCAATGAGGTGTCCGGCTTCGTCATGCTCGTCAGCATCGGTCATCACCAGCGCTTTACTCTGCCCAGGGAAAGCCCGGGGAGAAATGCCCGTCTCGGTTATCCGATGTCGCTTATACTCCAGTTGCTCAGCCTCACCTCCGGAGAAGAGAAGGCCTCTATCGATGGTCACTTTTGACAGGTCAATCCGGTCAACCGTGGTGTAGGAACTTGCTAGATGCTGATCGGTCAGAATGATTACCGGCAGCTGATACTTCTCCGCCAGGTTGAAGGCTTTAACTGTTATCCAGAAGGCATCCTCAACGGTGGCTGGAGCCAGAACCGCCCTGGGGAATTCCCCGTGATGGGCGTGTAGTACAAACTGAAGGTCACCCTGCTCGGTTCTGGTCGGCAAGCCAACGGCGGGACCGGGGCGCTGTCCCTCCACCACCACTATCGGCGTCTCGGTAATCCCCGCCAGCCCCAGTCCCTCCACCATCAGACAAAAGCCGCTCCCCGAGGTCGCCGTCATCGCCCGCACGCCGGCATAAGCGGCGCCAATGGCCATGTTGATGGCGGCTATTTCGTCCTCGGCGTGCACCATAACCAGATCGAAGTCCTTGGTCTTTTCCGCCAGGTACTCCATAATTGCGCTCACTGGAGTCATGGGGTAGGCGGCCATAAACTTACAACCGACAGCAATGGCCCCCAGCGATATCGCCTCATTGCCGGTAAGCAGCATCCTTTCCGCCTGACTAATGGCGCCGAGGCGATGGCTAAATTCTCCCTTGAACTCCTTCCGGCTGTATTCATAGCCTGCCCTGGCTGCCTTTATATTATTCTGGCTGACATCGCCTGTCCCGAAGTGCTCACGGAGAACTTTGGCCACTATCTCGAAGTCATATTCTACCAGGCCCAGAGCCACACCGAGGGCAACCGTGTTCGACATCAGTTTGTCCCCGGCCAAGCGTTCCAGAGGTACGATGAACAGGCTGTCACCGCCAGTATCCTTTATCTTTTTACCATTAAAAATAATAACCCCGGTCACTACATTTTTATGTAAACTAACGCTCTCTTTGTTGAAAGCAATTAGCACATCCACCGGCTCGGCGATAGCCCCCACCCGACTGTCTTTAACCCTGACCCGGAAGAAATTATGTCCGCCTCTTACTCTGGATTCATAGTCCTGGTCAGCGAAGACGTGATATCCGCCGCGGGCCAGGACTTTAGCCAGCAGGAAACCGGCTAGCTGCACCCCCTGCCCGGCCTCTCCGGCGACCATAAAGTTCATATCAATAGTCATTATTAGCCTCCGCAAATAGGTTCATGCTAACATCTTAATTAGCAGGTGATGAAAAAGTTATAAAATGAGCGGAGAAGACCTTACAAAATTATGACATTTTTACAGGATAGTGTGTTATACCGCAATAAGTTAGCACATAATAGTAGCCCAAAAGTGCCTTATTTCTCTGATATTTTAGACTTGAAACTAAAAACGGGTTGTGGTATTGTCTATTTGAAAGGTGATGCCGAAAATAGGTCAATTAAATACAGCCCCTCTTTGAACACCTGATTCGAAAAAAAGGAGGGGTCAAAAATGAGACCAAAAACGCCATCCTTTGATGCCCTGATACAAAATCATGGCATCTGCTTGTCCACGGAGGGAAGAAGCCAGAATACCATAGACTGGTATGCCAGCAATCTTAGGCGGTTTCTCAAGTTTCTCAGGGAGCGCCAGTTGCCGGACGAAGTGCTGGACATCAGTGTGGCCGAAGCGCGGTCTTTTATCTTCTACCTGCAAAATGAGGTTGCCAGGTGGGAGAGCAGCCTGTATACCAGAGATAAAAAACGGCTTTCCCCTTTTTCAGTGCAGGGCTACATTTCGGTTAACCCGATGGAAAAGATGAAGATTCCGAAAGTCCCCAAGAAAATCACTGCCACATTCACTCAAGAGCAAATAAAGAGAATGATCGCCCAGCTTGACCTAAATAAAAGGAGCGGATACCGTAACTATACTATTATTCTCTTGCTCCTCGACAGCGGTATCAGGCTTTCCGAGCTAATTAATATCAAGCTGGAGAACGTCGACTTTAAGCAGTCATCTTTACTGGTCAGAGACAAGGGAAACAAAGAGCGAGTTGTACCGTTTGGTACTCAGGTTCGTAGGATCTTATGGCGATATGTTAGTAGCTATAGAGCAGAGCCTCAGTCTCCTGAGGATACTTTTTTATTACTTACGAACAACGGTAAGCCTCTTCAGCGTAATGCCCTCAGGCTGATATTCGGCGCCCGTTGAAGCCAACTAGGGCTTGCCTCGTTTTCTCTAGTGGGCCAAACATCACTTTTACAAAACCAATCGACACTTCCATTCCTTTTGGCTGCACATTTGCCTCTGTAGGGCATCAATTCCTCCGAGCCTGACTCTCACGGTCTGGACTGCACCCATAACTTTGTCTGGGAAAGCCCAATGACACCCCCATTCCCAATACCCCCGGTTAATCCTTTAGGCATTAAAGTACAACCCATGTGTTGACAAGCAATATCCTGTTATGCTATAAGTTCTACGGTACAGTAAGGGTAATTACCAATCGTGCCAAACACGCTTTATCACTTTGCCCAAGTGCTGTAGCTAATTTTACATTAAAGGGGAGGGATAGTATGTGAGATTTTGTGTAACCAGACCTAATAAGACTCATAGAAATCTCAGAAGGAGAAGAAATAAGTGAACAAAAAACTATTGTTAATCCCGTTGGCGTTGCTGTTGGCCCTTAGCTTGATTGCTATCGGCTGTCCGTCAACACCAGAGACCACAGCCCCACCAACAACCACGGCTCCGCCGACCACAGCTCCACCACCAACAGAGCCGCCGGTCAAGCAACTTGAAATTGGGGTACTGGTAGCAACGACGGGCTGGTTTTCAAGCGCCGGCTTGTTGGACCAGGAGGAATGTGAGGTGGTGGCCGGGATGGTAAATGAGGCAGGAGGAATAACCGTCGACGGTCAGAGATACGAGATTGTCCCAGTTTTTGAAGATGTTAAGAGCACTCACGAAGGCGTAATCGCCGCAACCAATAAGCTTATATATGATAAAGGGGTTAAATTCATTGTCGGCCCCAACGCTTTTTGGAGTTCGGCATCAGGGCAGCTATGTGAAGAAAACAAGGTGTTTAACGCCATCGGGTTCTGCACCAACACTCCTGGCGAACTAGATGCGACCACTCAGTATCGGGTGCTGGCATACAATAGCACTATGGGAAATGTTAATGGTCTCATACAGTACATTGCTCAAGCACATCCGGAGATTAAGAGCGTCATTGCCCTTAACCCGGAGGACGGCTCTGATGTTTACCTTAAACCCCTATTTAAGAAGGCGCTAGAAGACAAAGGGATTACCATGGTTGGTGATAAGCTGATTGGCTATTCCCTTGAGATGGTGGACTTTACCCCGATTGCTCAAAAAGTAGGCCAGATGGAAGCTGATGCTATATTTGTTCCCAACGGTATTGATACACACATAGGTAATCTCCTCAAGGGTATGCGAGAACTGGGTGACGAGCGGTGGGTATTCTACAGCAGCGTCGCACTTGTCTCGAAGATCAAAGACCTTGCCGGCCCGGCTGGCTATAAAGTGACAAGCGGTACTGCTCTACCAGGAACTGCTGGTAATGCACCCTTGCTAGAGGAATTCATAAACAGATACTACGAAAAATCTGGAGAGGTCAGATCAATAATCCTGCAGACCTCTAATGCCCTTTACGTCCTGCCACAATTAATTGAGAAAGCGCAAAGCCTTGACCCAACAGTGGTGAAGGACGCGTTACCGAATATTGACGAGGTCGAAACAGTGTGGGGAACGGGGCATATGTGTGGAGAGGAAACTTACGGCATCAGGAACCACGCTGTATGCCACCCTTACTGCCTACAGTATCTGGATGAGAACGGAGAAGTCCAGTTGGGTGGGTGGTTTGAGGTCAACGTTCCTTGATCCAATTCTGCTAATAACAGATTAGGTGTTGTTAGTTGGAGGATTGGGGTGGGGTCAGTTTTCTCCGCCCCAATCCTCTGTTCTAGAAGTGTAATTCCTTTGAGGCAAATTAAAAGAAGAATAGTGATGAATTTGTAAAATGGAATTAGCGGCAGGAATATTTATCAATGTGTTAATATTATCGGCTATGTACATCCTGGTGGCACTGGGATTCGCCTTGCTTTTTAGCATTGCAGGTATCCTTCATGTGTCTCACGGCGCGATATACACGGTCAGCGGCTATATCTGCTGGCAACTATCGCAGGCAGCCGGTATAAATCAGTGGCTGGCATTGGTACTGACAGTGCTGATAGTGGGCTCGTTTGGGCTATTCCTGGAGAGATTTTGTTTTCGCCCATTTACCGGGGATTTTGACCGTAGCTTGGTTGTAGGCATTGGTATCATTTTAATCCTGCAGACCACGATAGTCGTAACCGTTGGCCAGGAATCAAGATCGATGTCCCCTTTTGTCGCCGGGATTCTAAATGCTGGCCCTGTTTCAGTCAGCCTCGAAAGATTGGTAACTTTTGCCATCGGTGCCGCCCTTCTGGGGGTATTGGTGTGGTTCATAAACAATACTAAGCCCGGGCTGCAGATGCGGGCCATGTCTCAAGATCTCCAAGGGGCTATCATGCAAGGCATCAATATCAACCGTGTTTCGGCCATCGCTGTGGTGATTGCCTGTGCGTCAGCAGCAGTGGCGGGATGCTTGATGGGAGCCTATATTAATCTGAATCCCTTTATGGGCGACGTCGTTTTAGGGAAAGCGCTTATTCTGGTTATCCTGGGTGGAATGGGAAGTATGACCGGTATCTTTTATGCAGGGTTGCTTCTGGGTGCTTTGGACGCCACTTTGCCCGTTTTCTTCAGCGGTTCTGTCGCTGAAGTAATCGCAATGGGCGCTATCATCGTTGTGTTACTTTTCCGACCAACAGGGTTCCTCGGCCGTGCGATAGCTTGATAAGAGGTGCGCATAAATGAAATGGAAGCTGCCTTATTTAAGCACTAGGGGGAATATGGCCAAGCCCGGTTTTTGGGCAGGTTTGTTAATCATCCTGCTCGTGCTCCCCCTATTTATTAAGTCACCCTATTTAATCCACATTATCAACATGACTTTTATTTACATCATTCTCACCGTCAGCTTCCGCACCATAATGACTTCAGGGCAACTCCCTCTCGCCCATGCCGGTTTCATGGGTATCGGCGCCTATGTTTCGGCTATAGCCGCTAAATGGTTTGGCTTGACGCCCTGGCTTAGCATTCCTCTGGGGGCGTTAGTGGCTATGGGCGTTGGGATTCTAATAGGGTATCCCTTCGCCAGGCTCCGGGCGGTGTACTATGCCATGATAAGCCTTTTCTTCGGAATGTTAATATTAAGTGCCGTTAAGGCCTTTGCAAAATGGACCGGCGGCGCCGCCGGACTCACCGCTATTCCTCCTTTACTCGGGTTCTCCAAAGTCCCTTACTATTACTTCTTTTTAGGGCTAACCGCGGTCAGCCTTTTAGTCCTTTATCGCTTGGAGATTTCCCGCCCCGGCGTAACCTGGAAGGCTATTGCTCAGTCACATTTGGTAGCAGCCAGCGTTGGTATAAATGAAGCGCGGTATAGAATCATTGCATCGGCTATAGGGTGTTTATTTGCAGGCATAGCCGGTGCGACCTATGCACATTACAATACAGTAGTCGGAACTACCAGCTTTAGTTTTATGGCGACTATCATGCTGCTGATTTACGTGGTAGTGGGTGGTGTAGGCAGTTTTATCGGCCCTATAGTCGGCGTTTTTCTCCTGATGACTGTCCCCGAACTTTTACGCGAGTTGCGCGAGTATGTTCCTTACATCTCGGCAGCCATAGTACTAATAGTGGTCTTCCTGATGCCTAAGGGTGTGACTGGTTTGGTGAAATCGTTCTTATCCTGGCTTGCAGAGCTGTGGAAGAGTAGGAGGACTAGCGATGCTCCTTGAGCTCCACAAGGTAAGCAAACATTTCAGTGGCCTGGTTGCCGTCGATAATTTCGATATGAGCATTGGCGCAGGGGAGTTGGTGGGGTTAATCGGCCCAAATGGGGCTGGCAAATCGACCATTTTTAATTTGATAACAGGTGTTTTACCAGTAACCAAGGGGAAGATAATCTTTGATGGTGAAGATATAACCGATAAGAGGCCTCACGAGGTCGCCGAACTGGGGGTGGGACGCACTTTTCAGCTGAACCCTCTTTTCAGTGATTTTACCGTGCTGGAGAATGTGGTGGCTTCGTTCCATCTTCGCCCAAAATCAAGCGTACTAAGTGCCCTGTTGAATACCACCACCTATCGAAAGCATGAAGCAAGCATTAAAGAACAGGCCATGGAAATCTTAAAACTTTTAGGGCTGGATAAGGTTAAAGATGAGCTGGGCAAACACCTTCCGCATGGCCATAGACTGGTACTTGGCATAGCTAGAGCCTTGGCTGTCAAGCCCAAGCTGCTGCTGCTGGACGAACCAACTAGAGGAATGAGTCTGGAGGAAATCGACCTGGCCTTAGGGGCAATTGAGCGGGTGTGCCAGCAGGGCGTGACTATCGTGTTGGTCGAACACAATATGGAAGTAATAGATTTTTGCGACAGAGTTGTAGTTATGAGCTTTGGGAGGAAAATAGCTGAAGGCTCCATTGACCAGGTAAGAAAAAACGAAGAAGTTATTAAAGCTTACTTGGGAGATATAAATGCTGCTTAGTGTAAAAGAGATAACAGTTCACTATGGAAAGGCCATAGCTTTGGACTCGGTCTCACTGGAAGTCGTTGAGGGCTCCTGTGTTACTGTGATTGGTGCTAACGGGGCAGGCAAAAGCACCCTCCTGCAGGCAATATCTGGGTTAGTGCCACTGACACAAGGGGAAATATGGTTTTTGGGCAAGCGGGTAGACGGTATGGCCGCTCATGAGATGGTTAAGCTCGGCATTGCCCATGTCCCGGAAGGTCGGAGGCTCTTTCCAGATCTCACTGTTCTAGAGAACCTAAAACTTGGTAGTAGCGTACGAAACGACAGGGCTGGCATAATGCAGGACTTGAAAGAAGTCTTTGAGAATTTTCCTGTATTGGAGGAAAGGTCAAAGCAAAAGGCCGGAACTCTGAGCGGTGGGGAGCAACAGATGCTGGCAATTGGCCGTGGCTTAATGGCTAGACCGAAGCTTCTTTTAATGGATGAACCTTCGTTGGGATTAGCACCCAAATTAGTCAGCGAATTGATTCCATTAATAAAAAGTATAAACGAAAGAGGGATTAGTATACTTCTAGCTGAACAGAATGTTTCTCTTGCCTTTGGAGCGTCTAGCCGGGGCTATTTGTTGCAGCTTGGGAAAGCTATTCTGGAAGGAAGCGTGGATGACCTTCAGAAGAGTGAGATTGTTAAGGGGGCCTACCTGGGAGGTCTGTCCAGTCACAGAACAAAGAGAGTTTCAAGAAAGCCAACATATAAAAGCGATAGTTAAAGCCAGATATACGAAGCCAAACTAGGAAATCCCCTCGGCGGTTTACAGTAATAAAAGGCTGTTCTGACACCGGTTTGAAATTAGTATTATTTTACCTAAGCTATCTTGATAAAGGAGGATAAGATGAACCCATCCAGTAAAGACTACTCCATACTAGACAAACTCAATTTCGAGAGGAAACCAGTGGGCGTTAAGTTTTCCCTCGAGAAACCGGAGGGAATCAAGCAGACGGGTAAAAGTCTCGGGCTTTGCGAAATGTTCGTGGAAGGACACGCCGGCAGCCCCTTCTACGCCACCAAGGAAAATATGCAGTGTGGCGGGTTTGTGGTGGGGATGCAGCAGTTCCCGCCGGTATTCCACAGCGGGCAAATCGGGCCGAGATTTTCCATGTTCAAAGACCCAAGCGCCAATCGAAGAGTTTATGGGTACATCCCAACACTACTGAAAGATTCGGTAGAATATATTATATTCTCGCCCGCCGACAAATTGACCTTCGACCCCGATTTACTAATCTTTACGGCCAATCCGACTCAGGCCGAGATTTTACTAAGGGCGAGCAGCTATTCGAACGGCAATGTGTGGTCCTTTAAGGGGGCGACATGCTTGACCTGTGTATGGCTATTCTCTTATCCATACCTAACTGGTGAAGTGAATCTATCGGTCACCGGACTCGGTTACGGCTTAAAAGCAAGACAAGCATTACCCGAAGGCCTGTTGCTTCTCTCTTTCCCCTTCAATACCATCCCCACCCTGCTGGAAAATCTGGGGGAGATGGAGTGGGACCCTCACTGGTTCCACCTGGGTAGGGACGGCTATGTCAAAGGCCTTGAGGAATTGGGTGCCGAGATGGCGCGCAAGTTTCCCGGTGCCATGAATTTTTAGCAGGGCTGGCAGCGGTACTAGCATCCTTTAGCACAGTCTGAATATTGGCAAATAACTTAAGGAGGGCAGTTAAATGACAACGGTGAAGGAATATAACGGCTACGGGGAGGAACTGGAGAAATTGCTTTTGCTGAAGACAGCGCCGATAGCGGTGAAAATGCTGGAAAAGGAAGAGGATATCCCCAAAGAAGCCGTCAGGCCAAAGAGAGACCGTGGTTACCACATCGCCCAGTGCCAGGCCTTTGCCCTGACGCGCCGCAATAGAGAGACGATAGCCATGCTTAAAGAAGATAACTGGTGCTGGGGCCCTTTAATCGCCTACGGGTTGGTCAAACCGCCGGAACTCTTCCTTGAGGGTAATGTCTTCTATCCCGCTTTAGTTTCCACCCTGGAGGCATCAAAGAAGCTGTCCCAGAAGCATGCCGCCTTTGAGTACGGCAAGTATATCGGTATCCTCTCCGCACCCCTGAGTACTGCCAGCTTTAATCCGGACCTCGTTCTTATCTATTCCAATACCCTTCAATTGAGAATTATGCTTATGTCGATTATGTATAAAGACGGGCACATGGTGACCTCTGAGTTTAACCCGCTTGACTCCTGCATTTACTCCGTCGTGCCCGTGATACAGAAGGGAGGGTACCGCATTACCCTGCCTGACCCCGGCGACTTCCAGCGGGCACTGTCTGGGGAGGACGAGATTATCCTTTCTGCGTCCCCTGATAAAGTGGCAGACCTGGTAATGGGGCTGAGACATCTTGAGGAGATTGAGCATGGTTATCTTCAACATCACATGGAAATGAGGCCTGATTTTCCACGTCCCGATTTCTATAATATGCTGTTTGAGAAATGGGGACTGGATGTAGAACATGGTATTGCCTGTGGAGGGACTATGTGGAGGAAACCTGAAGAATAGGAGAAAATATTACCATGTTTGGCTCAACGGAAAGAGCACATAGACTTAGGGAGAGGCTTATGAACACGGTCCCGAGGCTGGACGCGGAGCGAGCCGTGCTGGTTACCCAATCTTATCAGGAGACCGAAGGGGAACCTTCAGTAATAAGAAGAGCTAAGGCTCTTGAGAAGATCTTGAATGAAATGACGATTTTCATAGCCGACGATGAGTTGGTTGTCGGCGATAAAGCTAAAACTTACAAAGGCGCATCACTGTACCCCGAGTACTGCACCATCGAATGGTTTTACGAAGAATTAGATGATGGAACTTTTGAGAAAAGAGACGTTTCGCAGGAGAAATTTCTCATTAGTGAAGAGGATAAAGAGGCGCTGAGAGGTATTAGAGATTACTGGAAAGACAAAAGTGTTAGTTACCAGCTAATTAAGAGTTTGCCTTACCCCGAAGAGGCCAAGAGAGCCATATTATCTGGAGTTCTCACCCTTTCGTGGCCAGACTTTATGCTCTGGCCCGTGGGCCATTTTCTCCCCAATTATCAGAAGCTCTTGGAAAAAGGCTTCTTGGGCATCAAAAAAGATGCCGAAGAGCATATTCAAAGGCTGGGCCGGAATATAAACGGCGATGATATTGAAAAGTATTACTTTTGGAAGGCTGTTACCATAGTGTGTGATGCCACCTCGAATTTCGGCAAGAGATATGCCGCCCTGGCCCGGAAGTTGGCCAAAAACGAGCCGGATGCCAGCCGGAAAGCGGAGCTGTTACAGATAGCCAGCAACTGTGACCGGGTTCCCGCCAACCCAGCCAGAACATTTTGTGAAGCGTGCCAGTCGTTCTGGTTTTTGGAATTACTGCTCGCTTACGGCATTGATTTAAATCACCCGGGCCTGTCACCGGGGAGATTCGACCAGTATATGTACCCCTACTACCAGCGGGATATTTACGAGGGGCGTATTACCAAAGACCAGGCACAGGAGCTGATTGAATGCGTGTGGCTCAAGATGTCAGCTCAAACCATGGTCAAAAGAGAGCTTACTGCGCAGGCAGCCGGTGGATATTCCTCGGGACAGAATCTCATCCTTGGTGGCCAAACAAAGGACGGCAGAGATGCAACAAATGACCTTTCCTTCATGTGTCTGGATGCAACGGCAAAGTTAGATTATCATGAACCAGCGCTCACGGTAAGGATATGGAACGGGACTCCGGATGAATTTTGGAACAAGACAATAGAAGTAACTAAGCTGGGGTATGGTATGCCGGCCATTTTCAACGATGAGATAATAATTCCCCAGCTTATTAACCGGGGTTTCAGTCTGGAGGACGCCCGCAACTACGCCATTGTCGGCTGCGTTGAGCCCGATAGCCCGGGGAACTCTTATCCCCGCTGCGGTGGGCCGGGTAGCGGAACACTCTTCAATTTGCCCCAGTGCTTGCTTCTGGCCATTAATAACGGGGTCAACCCGCTGACTGGCGAACAGGTAGGCCCGGCGACCGGCGACCTTGCCTCCTTCAAGTCTTTTAAAGAAGTCCAAGAAGCCTACGTCAAGCAGGTCGAATATTTTGTGGGTTGGTATGTCACGTTAACGAACACCTGGTCGGTAATAGTCGAGCAATCAATGCCGATGCCGCTTGTCTCCTGTGTAATGGAGCCCTGCGTTGAACGTGGCATTGATGTTACTGCAGGCGGTGCCAAATACAACTACTATGGTATTTCGGGGGTAGGCACCAGCAATGTGGCTGACGCCTTGGCAGTCATCAAGGAACTTGTCTTTGAGGATAAGAAGTATAGCGGCGCTGAGCTCCTGGAAGCCATAAGGACAAACTGGGAAGGCAAAGAGCCGCTGCGTAATGAGGTAACTAACAAGGTCCCGAAATACGGTAACGATAACCCGTACGTAGATGAACTGGCCAGATGGGCAACTTCGGTATTCAGCAAGATAGTCAATAGCTCTACCGGTCCCGGCGGCCCCTATACCGCCGGACTGTGGCCGGTAGCGGCCAATGTGGTCATGGGGCTGGTAACCGGGGCAACATTAGACGGAAGAAAGGCGGAAGAGCCCCTGGCTGAGGGTATATCACCACGACAGGGACTGGATAAAAACGGCCCGACTTCGGTCCTTAAGTCAGCCTCGGCATTAGACCAGTTCTCCTGCCATAACGGAACACTACTGAATTTGAAGTTCCACCCCAATGCGGTTAGGGGGACAGAGGGCACCGAAAAATTAAGGAGTCTAATACAGACGTACTTTGATATGAAGGGGATGCATCTTCAGTATAACGTTGTCAGCGCTGATACCTTAAGGGACGCTCAGAAACACCCGGACCAATACAAGAACCTGGTAGTGAGGGTAGCTGGCTATAGCGCCTTCTTCGTAGAATTATGGAAGGACCTACAAGACGATATCATCGCCAGAACAGAGCATTCGTTATAGGTTTAAACCAGACGGAAACAGATACTGACGGCGTGCTATACGCCTTAAAACGATTTTGCCCTAAGTCTCCTCAAAGCCGTGCCATCCCTGCCCTAAAAAGCAAGATACTCTTTAATCAGGGCTGTGAAACGTGAACAAAGAGCTGGTCGGTAAGGTATTCGATATACAGGGCTTTACCGTTAATGACGGCCCTGGCGTCAGAACAGAGATATTCCTGAAGGGGTGCCCCTTGAGGTGTTTGTGGTGCCACAGTCCCGAATCACAGGCGCCCTACCCTCAGGTTGCCTGGTACGAAGTCAGGTGTATCGGGGTAAAGGACTGCGGGGATTGCCTGAAGGTATGCCCCCAAGGAGCCCTAAAGAAAGGTAAGGTAATATACTCCAAGACGCAGAAAGCCGAGATACAGATTATCGAGCTTGACCGGGAAGCCTGTGATAACTGTGGGAAATGTACCGAGGTCTGTCAGGCGGAGGCCCTGGCCATGGCCGGCAAGGATATGACCGTAGCCGAACTGATGGCAAGGATTGATAAAGACAGGCCGTTTTTTAGAAGGTCCGGCGGAGGAGTGACCATTTCCGGCGGCGAGCCGATGTTACAAAAAAAGTTTACCAAGGCCCTGCTCAAGGAATGCAAGAATCAAGGCCTGCACACCTGTCTGGATACCTCCGGCTACGCGAAATGGGAACACTATAAAGATATCTTACAATATGTGGACCTGGTACTATATGATATTAAACATATGGACACAGAACAATCACGGGTGCTTACCGGAGTGCCCAACGAGCTTATTCTGGAAAATGCCCGGAAAATGGCGGCTAATGGTGTCGCTCTGCAGATAAGAATTCCTATTATCCCCGGTTATAACGATTCCGAAGAAAACCTCCGGGCTGCCAGCCAGTTCTGTCTGGAGCTGGGGCCTGCGGTAAAGCTGGTGCAGATTCTACCTTACCACCGGCTGGGTGCGGTCAAATATGAAAGGCTTCAAAAGAAATACGCACTGGCATCGCTTGAACCCCCCAGTAACGAACATATGGATAACTGCAAAAAGCTTATCGAGTCATACGGGCTCAAAGTGCAAATTCATTAAGACCTGAAGTCGGCTGACGTATTTCCCGTTACGGGTTTATTGACAAGCGGGAGGAAGTCGCCAAACTGGCCAGCCACCTCAAGGCCAGGCTGCCTCCTGCTTAAAAAACGTTATCGCTTAAGCACTGCTAAGACTATAGCCGGCTTACTCGTTCTTGATGTTCTTTACCCGCTTGTTGAGTTTTCTCTCGCCCGTTTCCTTGCCGGTTACCGGGTGTTTAAAGTGGAACGGCATGACATAGCCTGACGGATAGGAATACCATACCTTCTTGGGCGGCACGTCATATTTCAATCCCTCGGGTTCACCTACTTCGCCTTCTTCTAAGGGCAGCGGCGGCCCCGGTTTCGCTAGTTTTTCCTTCTTTACCCAGCCCACCTCGGGCAGGAAGTAGTAAAGGGGCACCCACTTTAGTTTCCACAGCTTCCAGGTGCCGTTCTCCTTAATGAAATCATTTTCGTAGATGCCGCATACCATCGCCGCGACGATGCCTAACCCTTCTTGTGGAATCGATATCGCCCCGAAACCCCACCACCGCCCCTTACCGATCTTACCGTCCTCGGAGATGTCGATAATGTCGGACATGTGCATCATCTGGTGCATGAATTCCGGGTCCTGTTTCGGGTTGACGACCCGGTAGAACCGATTCGCACCGTCCTTACCGAAGAATGTCCCTTCCGGAAATTCGACCGTTGTATCCTCCCGGTCGGCAAACAGGTCAACAATCTCGTTGTGCATCCACTGCACAAGGTACCAGTTGTAGGCATGCTCCACCCTACGTATCGCCTCGATATCCCTCAGCCTATTGAGTTCCTTCTCCATCGCCTCCACTTTGGCTTCCAGTGACTCCTTGGGCATAACTACTCCTCCTTCCCTAAATCAACTTTGGCTTAATAATAGCATAAAAGAGAAGAGGAAAGATAACCCTCAACTCATCCCCTCTTGTGTTGCCCACGAAGGGTTGAGAAGTAGTCTACCAAGGGGTAGAAAAAGCAGCTGAGGCCTTGAGACCTTATTTTACCAACAAGGCCTCCGGCTCCTTAAGGCTATTCTAAGTGAAATTACGACTTAACAAGTGGTATTATTGTGGGGGGCAGGTCGCCAGTTGCGAACATAGTCATTCGTTATTATGCGAAAGGAGGGAGACTAATGATTTTAGAGGAACTGGAAAAGAAGGTGAAGTATCTGGAGCAGAAAGTCCAGACCCTCGAGGACATCGAGGCAATAAAGAGACTGCAGAAGGCCTATGGTTTCTACCTAGAGCGTGGGATGTATCAGGAGATAGTGGACTGCTTTTCTGATAGTCCAGATGTCACCCTGAACTGGCTGCAGGGCCAGTACCGCGGGAAGGAGGGAGTTAAAGAGTATTTCGCTTTTCTAAGTAAAGAATTCTCGCCACCGGCGCTTCTGCACCAACTAATGCAACTTGCTGGCATCGTTGACGTGAACGCGGACGGCGTAAAAGCTCGAGGGCGGTGGTACGGTTTTGGCCCCGTCTTCTTCCCGAAGACAATGGGCGGCCGGCGCATTTTATTCAGCGGTATCTACGAAAGTGAATACGTCAGAGAGGACGGGGTGTGGAAAATACTTTCCCTCAAATGGATGATGCCTTACGCATTAGATATCCCAAGCGGATGGAACATGCCGGAGGAAATTGCTGCCCCCTTCTTGCGGGGAGAATTCGATGACCCTGAACCACAAATTCTCCTTGACGCCAATGACCCCCGCTACATGAACGGCTACATCCTCCCGTTCCATTACCTGCACCCGGTCACCGGCAAGGTTACTTCAGAGAGTACACTCAATGCTGCTTTAGCGAGTAAGAAAAAGAAGGCATAGAAAAAATACAAGTAACTACACACTTTAGGTCAGAGTGCCGTGCTATAGCCAACGTCATCGCTGGCAGGCTGCTTTTGGCCATTTCGATGTTTGTCTATGAGTCTCTCCTGACGCAGTGCTGACCGGGTGACCAATATCTGTGAACGGGTGGTCTATATGGTGACGGGGAAGATGGAGGAGATAGGAGCTTCTAAATATTGAATTGCACAATTGCTTGTATTGTGTGATGTTGAAAACAAGAGTTGATTTTGATATCTTCTGTTTAACAGGCGGTGCCGAAAATAGGTTCCTCAAAGAGCACCTGATTCGGCAGAAAGAGGGCTGTGTTCTTAGCCTTTTTACGTTCGGAGATTGTAAGAATTAGGAGAAAATTAGCACCTATCTTTTAATCATGGTGTCGCAGGTTCGAGACCTGCACGGCCTACTCTCAACCCCACTACCGTTTGCTAACATTTTTGCTAACGAACTTTTTACCACTATAAATGACAAGGTGGTACCAGATAGTACCACCTGAAGCTAAATCATCTATAATAAGTTACTAGGATTTACTTATTTTCACTCTTTGGGATTATACGCCTGTATCTCCAACTTAGTAGTTGGTATCCTTTATGGGGGCAGCGCAGCAGAATCTACAGCTTCCTTCGAAATCCCTGCATTCAAAAAAGCAGATTGAGGAACCCCTGCAATTAATGCTGTATTTATCTGAGGAACAATAAATACTAAATTGCCAGTACTTGGATCTACCGTTCCATACTGACTAATTTGATTTATTGCCTGTGCCTTATCTATTTCCATTTGAGTAGATCCAACAATAATTAATGTCGATGGAGAAACCCCATTAGATAATGCTTCTGTAATGTCAGTTATAATTTCACCGGTTTTAGAATCTATTATACTATACTGTTCCAATGAAATTACTGCTTGTGCCCAAGCTATGGCAGAATCACCAATTCCTGCTTCTTTCAATACAGAAGCTGAAGTATCCATTCTTACTGCCTTAAGTACATCAATACTTATTTTATAAGACTTTGGATCTTCAGTAACACAACTGCTAGATATCGAGTTTATTGCTATTGCCTTCTCAATACTATTTTCATCAATCTCTACTGTCCGTAAATCCTGTGTAAGTCCCGCTTTAACAGCATTATATAAATCGATATCAAACTGCGTATCGTAGAAAATATCTTCTGAAGCAACACTATAGAGAGGAATTAACCTGACTAACGCATCATTATATTCCTCACTCTTGCCCAGATAATGACCCGTACCCAGTACAACCTCCACTTGTGATGAGTCGTCAGCACCGTCACCAGAAGATTGAATTTTCCGCGGTAGCACCACATAACCATAGGCTGTTGTGTGATATATCTCTAGATCATTATGCTGAGGCCTACTTAATAACACCTTGCTATCACAAGTATAACTAATATAATCTTTATTAGAACTGCATCCCATTGCCAAAGTCATAATCAAACACAGAATTATTATTATAAATCTCTTAATCAATTTCACCCTCAGCATAAAGAAATATCATTTATATTCCGCTAACCAAAGATTACCTTTTCTGCCCTCTTCCGTCCTCTTCTAGTACAGCCCCCACCGTTTAAATAACATCTGATAGAACTCTGGCTGAGGGAAATCGTGCTGCATATACATATTGGCGTGGCCGTAGCTGAATTCTCCCTCTTCAAACTCCCTGACTCCCTCCACCATTTTCCCCATTTTATCCCTGGGTACGGAGAGGACAATCTCGTCTTCTGTGGCCAGCGCCCGGTGGTAGTCACCGATATCCGGCAGGGTTACCATAAACTGCCCGCTCCGCATTACCGGCACAATCTGGTAAGCACAGGCCGGGGGGAAGAGGTGACAATCAACATGGGCTTCCTCGTTTTTAAAATGCGTCGGTAGCAGCATACTCCGTAGCTGGGCGGGATTGGAGTAGATAAGCACGACATCAGGCTCGAAATTAGCTGTCTTGAGTGGAGCGGAAACTATACCGACGTACTTACCCCTCTCGAAGGTGGGGAAGGACACAAACTGTTGGAGTTCGGGGTCTTCCGGTTTATCCACCAGCCCGTAGGCAATGAGAGCGGCAAAGCACCAGTTATCTTCTTTGAGCATGGCTATAGTTTCTTTCTGGCGCCGGGACATGGCGAACGCCTGGCACTGGGCGACATGGATACCCCGGTCTTTATTCGGCCTGACGGCACCAGCAGGGATATCCTCTTCCTTTTCCAGCATTTTTACGGCCAGGGGAGAAGTCCTTAACGATAATAATCTCTCAAGTTCCTCTCCATATTGGTTGAACCCACTTAAAGTCGTCATGCAATTCCTCCTATCTATTTTTCTATTACCGTTGGACTCTTGCCCGGGGTAAGGAGCTGAGATATAGCCGCTTCGTTGAGTTCAATCCCGATGCCCGGCCCGTGGGTTGGGTAGACAAAGCCGTTCTCGTAGCGGGGAACATTCAGGGCTATATCGTTTTTAATGGGCTTGCTTACCGTTTCGAAGACATCGTGAATGTGGAGGGGGCCGTTGTTTTCGTGTACCAGCCGGGACAGCCATTCATCAGCCACCAGCAGGTGATTGTAGGTGGCGGCTTCAAGCCCCGAACCCATCATGCAGCCGCAGACCACCGGCAGACCGGCTGCCTTGGCAATGGAGACCCATTTTTGCGCTTTTAATAGTCCGCCTACCTTGGGTATCTTGATGAAAAAGCCGTCGGCGGCGTTCTTCTGAATGATTTCAAGCACATGACTGAGCTCCTGAGCCGACTCGTCGGCGAACACCGGTATCCCGATTTTGCCGCGCAGGCGTGCCATCCCATCAATATCCCACCAGGGCACAGGCTGCTCGACCATAGCCAGGTTATATTTCTCCATTTTTTTCAAAATCATCAGCGCCTGGTAGTAGTGCCAGCCGCCATTAGCGTCAATGAATAGCTCTATATCATCGCCGGCGGTCTCCCTCAGTGCCCGCACGTTTTCGATGTCAGCCTCGTCGTTGCCCGCCCCTACCTTGAGCTTGAGGGCGCGGAAACCGGCCTTAAGCGCCCCCTTGGCCATGTCTACCACCACCTCCGTAGATGCGCCGGGCAGGACAAAACCCAGAGGAATCTTCTCCGTAGTCAGGCCTCCCAATAGCTGGTAGACAGGCACTCCCAGCGCCTTGCCGACGATATCGTGCAGGGCATAGTCAACAGTCGCCTTAGCCTGATTGTTATCCCTGGCGGCGTGGTCCATCCGCGCCACGATTTTCTCTATGTTGAAGGGGCCTTCACCCAGCAGAACCGATGGCCCGAATATATTGTTGATGATGCTCATCATTGAGTCCTGGCTCTCACCGCGGTACCATGCCGAGGTTCCTCCGGAGTCGGCTATACCGATAATACCCTCATCAGTATGGAGCTTGAGAATAATACTAGCCGAACCTTGTTCAACCCCTCCCCCCATCGGGAAGGGTTTGCTGAATTTTGCTGTAACCGGAATACATTCAATCTTAACAATACGCACTTTGCCCCTCCTTATAGAACCTTCCGCTGGAGTTTAGCAATACTATACTCTTATAGCAGTTAGTGTTCAACTAACGGATGATTGACACCCGACTGGGCTGCTACTAGAATAGCAGGGATGCCCGATAGAATAGCAGCCCGATGAAATAGCAGAAGGAGGCTCTGATGACACTAGAGGAACTGGCAGAGAAAATTAAGGTATTAGAAGATATAGAGGAAATCAAGAAGCTGCACATAAATTATGTCTACCTGCTCTGTGACCTGCAGTGGGACGAGATGCTGGATTGTTTCGCCGAAAATGCTACATTAGACCTCATGGACCAAGGGGTGCGCCAAGGTAAAAAGGAAATTGGCGAGGTATTCCACAATGTCCTGGCCAAAATGATAAAGCGGACGGACGGGCATTTTGTAGGCCAGCCGGTTATCTCCGTAGATGGAGATAAGGCCAAAGGCTACTGGATTTTATACCTCTTTTTTGCCGAGCCGGAAGTTAAATGGGTGCAGGGGCGGCAGGACTGTGAGTACGTCAAGGTAAACGGGAAGTGGAAGTTTAGCTCGGTTATATTCGCCAGCCCCTGGCCCGCACCTTAAATGAAATCTGAAAGAGGGAGTAACAGAAATGGCAAAGTCGAACTACGGTAAATACCTGGTGACGAAACCTGTCTACGAGGCAGGGACCACGGTCACCGGGCGGCAAAGCCCGTCAATGACCCTTATGAGCAACAGCCTTGTGCCCGGCTGTAACATGTACCTGGAGGTGGGCTGGATATGGGATATGCCTGCTCCTAACCCCCATATCCACGAGCATTCCCACAGCTTTGATGAGATTGTCCTGCACATCGGCTCTGACCCCGATGACCCCGAAGACCTTGGCGGCGAAATAGAGTATGTGATGGGAGGCGAACCACTGGTATTTAATAAGACCTCGGCGCTCTTTGTGCCGGCGGGGGTGAAACACGGCCCCTTAACCTGGAAGAAGTTCAGTAGACCCCACATGGAGATGGCGATAATGATTGGCACCGGCTCCTATAAAGAGGGTTGGCCAGCGGGAGTCGGTGAGTCGAAATAGGAGAGAAGCTTTAAGCCAAGTAAAAGAATCAGGAGGAAGTGATGGACCTTAAACTGAAAGGCAAGGTAGCACTGGTTACCGGGACGGCTAGCCAGATTGGTTATGGCAAAGCCATTGCTTTGACACTGGCTCGGGAGGGATGCGACGCTATTTCAGCGGATATTGATCTGGAGGGAGCCCAAAAAACAGCGGCTGAAATTGAAAAATTGGGCCGCAAGGCCATGGCTGTTAAAGTGGATGTCTCTAACCGAAGCGATGTAGATAAGATGGTAAAAGCGGCGATAGATAAATTTGGCCGAATAGATATCTTGATTAATAATGCCGGCACCAGCAGCCGGGTACAGCCCTTTATGCAGATGACCAAAGCGGATTGGGACCTGGATATAAGCGTTAACCTCTACGGACAGATGAATGTAGCCCAGGCAGTCATCCCCCACATGGCGGCTAAGAAATACGGGCGGATTGTTAATTGCTCCGGAGGACAGGGGATACCTAATATTTCAATCTACGGCGCGGCTAAGGGTGGGATAGAACAGTTTACCCATGCCCTGGCTATAGAGGTAGCGCCCTCGGGGATAATTGTGAATGGAATATTGCCCGGGCTGGGCGAAACAGGTCTGGTGGGCACGGCTCCCAAGGAGTTTTTGGAAGCTCAGAGGCAAATGTCCGCCTTAAAAAGGTTGTGTACTCCCCAGGATGTGGCTTCGGCAGTAGCCTTTTTAGCTTCTGATGTTTGCAGTTATATGGTTGGGCAGATTATTAAACTGCACACCTTTTAAGTAAACTTAGACGTGTTGAAAGATGTGCCTGAACTGCGGTTGATAGCTGGGGATGTTGGGGGGAGATAAAGCGTGGACGGGCTAAAGCCCCAGGTAAGCCTTCTTTACGTAATCATCTTTGAGTAGATTTTCGCAGGTGCCTTCCATGACTATGCGGCCATTTTCAAATACATACGCCCGGTCAGCTATCTCCAGGGTACGGGTAACATTCTGCTCAATTAGCAGTATGGTAATCCCCTGGTCACGGAGGGACTTTACAATCTGGA
>Ga0315549_1001446_pt1 | contig 24714 bp, 27 predicted proteins | sample SalMarSW160200MG_FD_203101 | JGI IMG/M metagenome (GOLD analysis project Ga0315549, IMG submission 203101) | Salt marsh sediment microbial communities from the Plum Island Ecosystem LTER, Massachusetts, United States - Salt Marsh Sediment SW1601-200 ... | reverse complement strand
CCACTAAATATATTATTATCTCAGGATATCTGTCTCCTCATATTATTCAGTCCGCTTTAGAAGCAGGAGCATATACATGTCTTAAAAAACCGTGCAGCATCAAGACCATTCTCTCTACTATAGAAAACGTACTTTCCGTACAGGGATATGATATTGTATTTAAACGACAAATAGATGAAGTACTCGAAAGTTATGTGCAAAAAGCGCTCTTTATTAATCCCACATATCAGATTATTAGCTCAAATCCAGCGCTACAGGAAATATTTCCTCACAGTATAGGGAAAAAATGCTATGAGCTTTTATACAATCAAAAATTAAAATGCAGCCATTGTCTGCTGCCTGAAATTCTTAAAAACAAGAAGGCTAAAACAATCGTCCCGCCTGCAGCACATAATAATGATGAACATTCATTTTACAATGAGCATATAGAACCATGGCAGGATAGCGAGGGCAATACAATCGGTTTTTTGATCAGCTTACTTCCTGCTTTTAAAGAACCACTGCTTAAGTTCCAGGAAGAAAAGACGATCCCTAAAAAAGATGAAAAAGATTTTTTTATTTTCACGCTCGACAAAAAGGGAGCAGTTGTATTTGCAGATGAATCATTTTGTAATTTCTTAGAAATATCCGCCCTGGAAATCAAAAACAGACCGATCTATGACTTCTTGCACTCATATTTCATTGAATATTTAAAGAAGCAGGAAATTGATATCATCGAATTTATAAAACAAAACATAAGCAAACAGGTAAAACTTGATTTCATAAAGCAGCAAAGTCACACACGCCATACCTTATTATGTGAATTCTCTTATACGGACAGTTCCGCGCCTGGTGACTGGGAAGTTCTCATGGTCTGTGTAAATGATGAAAAAATTAATAAGTTAACAAAACTGATCGAATTTGAACGGGAATCGTCAAAAAAACTTATTTCAGGCCAGTTTGATATGGCAATCACTCTGGATAAAGAGCAGAGAATAAAATCGATCAGCAATAACTTCATCGAAAAACTCGACACTAAAAAATCAGATCTTATAAACAGGGATATCAAAGAGCTCCTGCCTCAAGAGCATGATCTGGTAGCCTTCAATCGTGCGCTTACTCAAGTACTCACTCTTAAAGATGTTTACAATCTGAGACTCAATATTAGTTATAATAATAAAAAGATATTGACTTTAGTTAATGTAAGCGGAATACGCAATTCATTCAATAATGAAATCGGCTATGTACTCATTCTTAAGGATATTGAAAGAGACCTAAAAATGGAGGCCACCTTAAGCAGCATTGAACGCATGCAGGCCTTAGGGCAGCTGGCAGCAGGAACAGCTCATCAAATTAATAATTATACTAATACTATCGCCGGCAGCTCAGAACTGTTAAATCTGTTATTACATGAGCAGTTCAAAAAAGATCCTTCTCTGCTTAAGGAATCCGCTGAATTCATTGATCTTATCAAAAGCAGTCTCACACGACTTACAGGTCTCACCAAACACCTCACAACCTTTGCTCGCGCTCAACAGGCGCCTGTTATCTCTCCGGGCAATATTAATAAAGTAATCAGGGACACGCTCGCACTCATCCAGTCATATGTGTATAAAAAAGCACTTACGCTTAAAACAGCTTTTGATGAATCGCTGCCCTCTATTTATTTTTCTCCTCTTCATTTGGAACAGGCGATAATCAATATCATTATGAATGCTATTGATGCGGTTCCCGAAAAAAAAGGAATTATTTTTATAAAAACCTATCAAGAGCGGAATTTTGTTTGCATTTCAATACAAGATAACGGGCCCGGTATTCCGGAGGATATCAAAGATAGAATCTTTGAGGCATTTGTTACCACAAAACCGGCAGGAGTCGGGACCGGCCTGGGCTTGAATGTGGCAAAGGGTATAATCGATTCTGTTAAAGGCACGATCGAAGTAGAATCATCTCCCGGGAGCGGCACAAAAATGATAATGAAGATACCTATTCTGAAACAAGAGGAAATTGTATGAGCAGCAAGAAAAAAAAAGAAGAGAGTTTAAGTGATTTTCTAAAAGAACACAAAAATGAATTTCTCAACAAATGGCAGAAACTGGTTGAGCAAAGTCTGTCTGAAGAAATAAAACAGCATTATCAATTTTCCCAAACGGACTTTAATGAACTATTTAATGCGTATGTCGATGGTGAAATTCAAGCAAAAGTCCCTCGCATTAATATAACCGAAGAGAAATTTATTAAACAAAAAATCAATGCGGGCTGTCCTCTTTCGATCATGAGTGTTATCAATATTCATTTCATGGCCACAGCAAGAGAGATGGTTCGCTCTGTTTACCCCGATGCCTTTAATACCCGAATGGAATATTTAGAGGTGCTTTCGGAGCGTGTATTGAATAATGAAATCATACTCTTTCAGCATTATGAAAAATACGTCAGTAATTTAAATACCCAGCTCACTGCGCAGACCGAAGCCCTGCGTCAGAAGAATACCAATCTCATCGAATTTATCGATTTAGCCACTCACCAGCTTCAGGCACCTTTATGGTCTATCTTAGGATTTACTTCCAAATTACAACGCAAATACTACCCGATTATAAAAGAAGAGGGGCAGCACTACCTTAACAGAATTTCCGTCAATGTTGCGGAAATGCACCAACTTATTGAAGATATGACAGCTATGCTTTTAATCGACCCCGAATCCATGAAAAAACGAAAGATATTCTTGCATGATATTCTCCGTGAAAGTATAAAGCGTGTTCACAGCGAGATTGACAATAATTTTAAAGTTACAGACCGGCTTGACGCAGTTGCTATTTTGGGCGATCCCTTTCAGCTGAGACAGTGTTTTTTTCATATACTTAAGAATTCAGCGCAGTATACAAAAGTTGAAAAATCTGGTAGCATATATGTGCACTATAAAATTAGTGATAATATTCAGCTTTTTTTTGAGGATGACGGTATTGGTATTGAAAAAGAATACCGGGAGCTGGTCTTCAAGCCCTTGGAAAGACTTAAAGAAAAAGAGATATCGGGAACCGGTATGGGGCTGACTTTAGCAAGGAAGATCATTATCGGACATAAAGGCAGCATATGCTTGGAAGATAGCAGATACGGGGGTATATGTGTTCATATCACATTACCCCACTCAGTAATCAAAAAACATTAAGAAGGAGTAAATAGTTTCTCATGGATTACCGACAACTTGAAACCATTTTGTTAGTGGAAGACAACGAAGACCACATCGAACACACTGTCGATGCCTTGTATGAAGGCGGCCTCGTCAACAAAATAATTGTAATTAAAGATGGAAAGAGCGCATTAGAGTATATGTACAGACAAGGTGAATATAGCGATCCTAAAAAATCACCTCGGCCGTGTATCATTTTGCTTGATGTAAAACTGCCGAAGATGACCGGTTTTGAAATTCTAAAAACATTGAAAAACGACCCCGAGCTTAAGGTCATTCCTATTATTCTCTTAACCACAACGTGCAATAAGGAAGATATCGAGAGAGGAGCTCGGCTTGGCGTCAATGATTATATTGTAAAACCCGTTGAGTTCGACAGCTTTATGCACAAAGTAAAGGGATTAGGAAAATACTGGGCATTAATCAGCAACTTAACCAATAACTAACATGCTAAGCGAAGATTTTTTTACACAACAGACCTCAACATTAAAGAATTGCATGGACATTTTACCGCAGGAAGTTGTATTCGTCGATAATGATTTTACTATTCTATGGATGAATAAATCCAAAAAAAAACAGCATTCCAAACTCCGGGTGGGCATGAAATGCTTTGAAGCCTTTAATTTTACTGCACAATGTGATTTTTGTTTGGCCTCACAAACCCTCAAGATCGGCTCGTGTATAAAAAATCCGGTTTGCTTGATGACAGGCAGGAAAAAAAACAAACCCCGGCATATGAATATTATGATAACCCCTGTTAATTTAGCCAAAGGGCAGGCAGACGGTTATATTGAAGTAGTAGATAACGTAGAAGCGCTTTATCAAAGTTATAATCAATTGGAATATTTAAACAGGGAATATGAAAGCGTTATCTATGCACTTTCTCATGATCTACGTTCTCCATTGATTTCAATCGAGGGTTTCTTACGCAAGCTGCAGAAAAATGACCAGGCTGCAAAAGATCACGCTCTTTTTGAACACTGTGTTTCAAGAATTCATGCAAATGTGGAAATAATGAACAATCTGGTTAACGTGCTTTTAGATACCTCCAGGATAATTACCGGTAAACTTGATCTGCAGGAAGTGGATATGGAAGAATTCATAAAGCATATTGTCGGGGATTTGCATATGAGAGCAGGAGAGAATAATACACAGATCACAATGAAAGGCAGCTTCGGAGTTGAGAAATGTGATAAGATTCGAGTTCAGCAGGTATTCTCCAATTTAATCGGTAACGCCTTAAAACATAGTAAAAACACAAATGAATTAAAAATTGAAATAGGATGCGACGGTACTGTATACTGGGTAAAAGATAATGGGCCTGGCATGTCACCTGAGATTCAAGAAAAGTTGTTCGAGCCCTTTACTCAAACAACAAAAATCGATCCGAATAGTTATGGCATGGGTATGAATATCGTGTATAAAATCATTCAAAAACATAAAGGCGATATTTGGCTGGAAAGCCAAGAAGGCAAAGGCACCACAGTGTTCTTTACCTTAAGAGTGGATTCTGCGGATTAACCTACCGCAGCCTATGGCTGTAACCAGATATAAGAGGAACACAGATTAATAAAAATAATATAGAGGAAATTGCAAAACTCAAAATATATAAAGTTAGTAAAATACTTATTCTCTATACCATAATAAGTTAGCAATTTCCATTTTAGGAGCTTCTTGCAAAAATGACATTTTTGCAAGAAGCTCTATATTCTATATTTTTGTTTAATCTGTGGTTTCAATAAATTCTTGATAAAATTCCAAGATTTTAACTTCTAGTGGCACAGTTTATGTATTCATAAAGCCACACTCTTCTTTTTTCAGTGCGGTTACTACGCGCTGAAAGATATCCTCGTCGTTCAGCTCCCGGCAATGTTCGATTATTCCTCCCGCCAGATCACTATGCCCTCCGCCGAATCCGATACCCTCCAGCACCTGTCTGGTAATAAGCGCCGCATTCCAGCACGGCACTTCACTGCGTACGGATATATTAATTGTTTTATTATTTTTCGCGCAGAGGAAGACAAAATCCACTTCGCTTAAGGAAAGTAAAAAATCTCCGATAATCCCCAGCAAGTTCTGATTACAGCCTTCTTGAAAATAGCAGAAAGCGAATCTTTCCTGAACCTTTACATTTTCAATTACATATTTGTAGAAGCTCAGTTCCTTTTTTTGTATGCAATTCCGCAGCAGTGAGTTGACGAGTCCCACATCTGCCCTCAGGTAAAGAGCTGCATACGCCTCCAGATCCGTCTGACAGACACCCCGTGTCATAAGCGCCGTGTCCACCAAGAGGCCTGTAAGCAAAGCAGTCGCTACCCTACGAGGAATCTCCTCATTTTCACTCCGGAAATAATCAAAAAGAATCGTAGCACAGGCCCCATAATCCGGACGAATATCAACATACGTAACATCATCGGGCAAGGTTACATTATGGTGATCAATCACCGCAACCTCTTCACCTATCAGATCAACTACATTTTTATTCCCTTTGCAGCCGTCCACAATAATAATCTTGTCCTGCTCGGTTCTGGTATAGGCATCCTCTCTTTTAATGGGAATCGCAAGTTCCTGTATAAGCCTTTTCAATGACATGCGTTGAATCTCACCTGCGTAGATAATACTGCTTGGAATGCTCCTTTTTTCCAATAAATATCTTAGAGCATAGGCTGACGCTACCGCATCATGATCGGGGAAATTATGGGTCTGGATGTACAAGTGATTATTGGTTCTCAAAATATTTAAAAGTTTTTCAAACTGTTTCATATCTCAATGATATATTATAATACTTTATTGTGTGTTGACCAATTAATCAAAAATATATTTCATATAATCGACGCACCTCATATTCCAGCTTTATTTTGCTGTGCTTGACTTTTTTTATGTTTTACATAGAATTTAAAACTACACATCAACCACCGCTATAAGGGATGGCTTTTTTTTAAATAAATGGGGGCAGTAACAATTGAAAATAAATTTCTTTGGTGCAGTGCGCACGGTAACAGGCACACAACATCTTTTGGAAATCAATGGCAGCAAAATCCTTCTGGACTGCGGTCTTTATCAAGGGAAACGTAAACGGAGTTATGAGATAAATAGAAATCTGCCGTATAATGCGGAAGCTGTGGATATCCTGATTCTTTCACATGCCCATATCGATCACAGCGGTAATATTCCAAATCTGGTAAAAAGCGGATTTAAAGGTGATATCATCGCTACCTATGCGACCCGCGATCTCTGTACTATTTTATTAAAAGACAGTGCTAAAATCCAGGAACATGATATCCATTACCTTAATAAAAAACGAAAAGAAAATGATTTACCGCCTGTAGAGCCTATTTATACTACAGAGGATGCGGTAAACAGTCTAAAGTACTTCTTGGCTTTTGGTTATGAAAGAACACGTGAGATTTTGCCGGGAGTGCATCTTACCCTCTTTGATGCCGGTCATATATTAGGATCAGCTTTTGTGGTTCTCGATATAGAAGATCATACTGCAAAGAAACATAAGCGTTTGGTTTTTTCAGGTGATCTCGGACGCCCCAAACGGCCGATCCTAAAAGATCCTGCTGCTATTTCGCAAGCTGATATCTTACTCATTGAAAGCACCTACGGAGATCGCGTGCATGAGCGTACGGAAGAATCCGTTTCCAAACTTAAAACTATTGTCAACAACACGATCAAGCGCGGGGGAAAAGTGATTGTTCCTTCGTTTGCCGTGGGAAGAACCCAGGAACTGGTCTACAGCCTGCATCAGCTTGTGCAAAATCAGGAAATCCCCAAAACACTCCCGGTCTATGTGGACAGTCCTCTGGCAATTGATGCCACATCAATCTATCGTCTGCATCCGGAAGCCTACGATGAAGAAACTGAGAAGTTTATGCTGGAGGATCAGCATAAGGATCCCTTCGGCTTTGCCATGATGCGCTACACACGCGCTACAGAGCAGTCCAAGGAACTCAATAAGTTAAAGGGACCTGCGGTTATAATCAGTGCCAGCGGTATGGCTGAAAACGGTCGTATTCTGCATCACCTCAAACATGCTGTTGAAGATTCACGCAATACTATTCTGTTTGTAGGCTGGCAGGCACCCTATACGCTTGGAAGAAGAATCCTGGAGAAAAATCCGGTTGTTAAAATCTTTGGTGAAGAATATAAACTAAAGGCCGAAGTTGCCAAAATAAATGGATTGAGCGCTCATGCGGATAAAAACGAAATACTCTCCTGGTTATCCGGCCTTAATAAAAAACCGGAGCATACATTTGTTGTTCACGGCGAAGAACCTGTGTCGCTGGCTTTTGCCGAAACTTTAAAAAAGGAAGGCTTTACTCACGTTGAAGTTCCCACATTGGGCCAGAGTTTTACGGTTTAACTCTATTTAGACTTTTCCTTCGCTAACGTAGCCAGAAAAGCTTCCAAATTATCATCAGTGGATAGCTGAACGGTCTGAGTGGGAAAGGCAAACTCAATCTTGGCTTTATTAAAGCGCTTGAGTATTTCTAAATTCACATATTCCGCATGTTTCATGTAATCCCAGTAAGCCGGCGGATGGTACCAGTAGATAGCAAAAATATTAAGAGAGGAATCGGTAAAATCCTTAAAAAACACATACGGAGGCCAGTCCGCATGCATGCCCTCATGATCTTTGAGCACATCTTTTACAATCGTAATAGCCTGTTCCACTTTTTTGGGAGCTGTATCGTAGGTAATTCCGATATTCATAATTCTTCTGATATGCACCCTGCCCCCGATATTGTGAATGACTTTATCTGCAGCCAGCATGTTGGGAATAGTAACAACATGGCCGTCGAGTCTGCGCATTTTTGTAGAACGCAAGCCCACCTTCTCTACTACTCCGTCATGACCGTCAAAGTCGATCCGATCTCCGATCTGAAAAGGTTTGTCCAAAACGATCATTAAAAAGCCGAAAAAGTTTTTTATCGTGTCCTGAGCTGCTAAAGCTACTGCCAATCCACCCAATCCCAGTCCGGCTAAAATAGTAGTGATGCTTTGTCCGGAAATACTTTGAAAAAGCTGAATGGATGCCAAACCAATAACCACAATCCGTAAGCTTGTTTTTAAAATGGGAACAAACATATCATCCATTTTAGACTTTGATTTCTTTACTCGACTTAATACGAAATATTCGAGTACCTCGACAAAATCATAGATAAATACTACAACCGCGATATTGATAATGATATTGCTTATCCATATCGCACCTGGCACGTGTTCCTGAGTTAAAACAAAGCCCGCCACACGGATAATTCCGGCCCATACCAGAATACGGAGAGCTCTGCGCATGGCAAGTACGGTAGAGGTGAAAAAATTGTATTCACCTTTGCTGCGTTTTACGGTTATCTTTTTTGAATATTTCTTTATAAAAAATCCAAAAAACTTATTAAAAATAAATCCAAAAAGAAAAATGAAGATAACGCTTATCATTCTCCATAAGGGGTATCCTAGGTCATCCCATTTTAATACTTTCTGAACATCAGGGGGTAACCACGAGAACACAGCAGTCGCAGAGAGGGAGAGCGTATCAGGCGGGCACTCTGCGGCATCTTTGACTGCTTCACTGTTTTGCTCAGACCAGACGGCAGCAGTGAGCAAAAAAAGGAAAATTATACTTAGTATCAGGATATTCTTAGCCGGTTTCATAATAAAACCTCTTCCCCTCATAATTTTGAATCAGCCTAAAGTATATACTGATATCCAAAATAATTTCTATAGATCTCTGATATATAATATAAATTTTGAAGGATTCCACAGTATGCAGTAAAAATTAAAATATTATTTATCCTCCCTTGTTCTATTGAAAAGTGAAATATCATAAACAATGAGGGTTCTACATGTTTTATACTCATATATTTAAACCGTAATTACTCTGGTTAAATGTTGAGCATTAATATCATCTGAGTAATCCACCTCCGGAAAACCGAATCCGAAAAATCTATAGAATTCCGTTTTAAATCCCTCCACGTCTGCAAAATGGTTAAGATTTTTGCTAGTAATCTGCTGCCAGATCTGTTTCACCTCAGCCTGAACATCTTTTCGTAATTCCAAATCATCCAGGCGAATACGACCCTCAGCATCAAGCAGAGGATTATCCGATAAAATAAAATCTTTAAATAAACGCATGATCTGTTCGATGCAGCCTTCATGAATTCCTTTGTCTTTCATTACTTTATAAAGAATTGAGGCATAAAGCGGAACACCGGGAATAACAGCACTGGCCCTGGTAACTACGGCTTTGTTTACCGATGTATAAGCCCGACCACCCATAGCGCATAAGAAGTGATCCAGCTTTTGGGCGGTTTGTTCTAAGTGTTCTTTAGCTCTGCCCAGAGTTCCATGTCTGTAAAAAGCATATGTCAACTCGGAACCAATATACGAAAAGGCAATTGTATGAATACCTTCTGCCAGCAGAGATGCTTTCTCAAGGGCTTTAATCCAGAGTTCCCAATCTTCTCCTCCCATAACCTTTACTGTGTGCATTATTTGTTCATCTGTAGCAGCTTCTACGGACTGCAGAGTTACTTCTTCACTCATAAAATCCAAACTTTTTGTGGCTATGCTCCGCCCGATGGGTTTAATCGCAGAATAATAGGTCTTACCGCTTTGCGTATCATGACGCCCGGGAGCGGCAAGACTGTATATAAGTAAATCTATTTTTCCCATGGAGCGCTGAATAAGCTCTATAGCCTGCTCTTTTGTCTCAGTTAGAAAAGCATCGGCATTAATAGTAAAAGCAGGAATATTTTCTTGTCGAGCATATTTTTGAAAGGCGAGTGAATTATACCAGCCTGCCGTACCGCAGGTTTTTTCTTTCCCCGGTCTTTCATAAGCCACGCCCAATGTGGCCGCTCTGCCTGAAAATGCTGCTACTATGCGTGAAGCAAGACCGTATCCTGTCGAAGCACCGATAACAAGTACATTTTTAAACCTTTGCGGTAGCTTCCATTGCCGGGCATAATCAATCTGTTTTTGTACATTTACTTCACATCCGGAGGGATGTGAAGTAATGCAGGTATTATTTCTAATTTTAGGTACTATAATCATGTCTGCTCCCTGGGGCTAAATATAAACATAAGGACAGACAGACTTGTCTGTCTGTCCTTATAATAAGATACTACTTTAGCAATAAATGGTCAAATCTAAAAGTTAAGGAACTGAGTTAAAATTGTCGTTATATTGAGTTGTTAAAAAGAAGGGAATTCACATGACGCACAGTGTGAACCGTATCATGCTGAAACTGACGTACCATAGCGATATTTTTTATTCCGATCGGAGTGTAGCTCTCTTTAGTCGGCGTTGCGAATACCGGACCAATTGCGATATAATCAGCACCAGCCCGTTCCGCAGCTAGTGCCTGTGCTACGGAATGAGTGGAAATCCCGATTATAAAATCAGGCGGAGAGATCCTCTTGGCATATTCAAGCGGGATGTCCTGCTGACCAAGGTGCACACCGTCTGCTTCCACTGCCAGCGCACAATCAAGGTGATCATTTAAAATGAATACTGTATTATACCGTGCGGTAATCTCCCGTATGAGACAAGCCTGTTCCAATATATGCTTAATGGGAGCCTGTTTCTCCCGATATTGCACTATGCGAGCACCACCGCGGCAGGCCTGCTCAGCCAGAAAACAGTGATCGCCGCTGGTAATCACATATGCGCCTAAATCGGATAAAATTCTTGATTTATTGCCACGAAAGCTTTATACTTTTTTTTTCTTCTTTAACACTTCATCAAGTATAAGACGGTGGCTTTCAAAGGCCAGTACAGGCATAGCACCGAGATCAAAGTACGCCACCTCATCCGAATCATCACCTGCGCGCAAACTACCTTGTACACTTTTAATCAGATATCCGATCATAAGCACTGCTTTATAACGTTTACTTTCCGCAAGAAAGATATTTATTAATTCGCTTCCCTTTCCTGTTAATCCGGTCTCTTCATGCAGCTCTCTTAGGGCAGCTTGTTCGGATGATTCATCCAGTTCAACAAAACCTCCGGGCAAGCACCATTCACCCTTTTTGGGATCCACGCTTCGTTTTACCAGTAAAACCTGATTAAGCTTATTAAAAACAACACAGGCCGCGACAGGTATGGGGTTTTCATAAAGCGGTTCTGCACATGAGGAACAAAAGAGGCGATTTTTACCCTCGATGTATTTAATAACCAGGGAGCCTCCGCAATACGGACAATACTTTTTCTCATTCATCTTTACATGCGGCCTCCTTTACGGTTTCGTCTCTGTGTACATCAATTTCTGCAGCGCAGTAGAAAGACTTTCCAGATACTCTTCTTTACCCGTAAGCCTCCACAATAACAGCACACCCTCATTAATGGCAAATACCTCGGCAAACAAATCCTTTAGATTTTTTTGTCGAGGTATTTCATTGTCATTGACCGCCTTTTCGAAAAGGGGTTTTAAAATATCAAACCAGCCGTCAATGATCTTATTAAAAAGAGCTTTTAATCCCGTATCTTTCGGATCCACCTGAAAACCTATATTAGCGATAGGACAACCCATAAACTCTTGATTACTTATGGCATTCTTTTTTAAGAGCCTGCTCCACTTTTTAAAAAATTCATGTAAAGAATGCGAATTTGCTGCAATTCTGCGCAGCACCGCAGTTAATGAGCGGTAATACTCATCCAAACACGCTTTTACTAATTTGTTCTTTGAAGAAAAATACTGATAAAAACTGGCTTTAGCAACATTGGATTCGGCGATAATCTGGTTTATACCCGTATTTTTTATTCCCTGAATATAAAAAAGATGAGCAGCTGTCGTTAAAATACGCTCCTGGACCGATAGTTTATGTTCCATCTTGCAGATCATTATAACAGGCTTGAGCAGCCCGGACAATAGGCGCGGTTAAGATGAGGCAGCTGTGCGCTTTTTTCTTTTTATAAATACTACAAGCAGAGAAAGCAGGTAACTGCCTGCGTATAACAGAACAAGTATAACCAGTACCGTCCACAATCCAAAGCTTTTAGTGCCGAAAACCATAGCCAATACGGCAATAACCACAAAATGAAAAAAATAACTACTCAAAGCATGAGCTCCCGGCAGGAATACCGCGTGAGGAATATACTTCTTAAAGAAAGGTTCCAAAAAAGAGAATCCTGAAAACAAAACACATACTATACCCAAGGAAAGACAAAACGAGGGCAGCCGATAATTCCATACGATAGCAGAAAAATTACCCGGATCGGCCAAACCACCGCTCAATAGATATGGAAGCGTTGCAGCGGTACTAAATTCTCTTTTTATTAAATATCTGGAATCTCTTAAGGTTTCCAGTATATTATTATGCCAGATAAAGTAGATAAGCAAAGCCGCACCAGCTGCTCCGATAATTATAGTTATATTTCTCTTTTGTTTTTCATGGTCACTTAAATTATAGAATAAGCCGCACAACATCCCAATCAGCCCGAAGATTATGGTAGGGCTCATGGGCTCATATCCCCAATTGAAGGGAATAAAAAATATTTCGTAATACTCGCATCCAAACGTAAAAACAAGCAGACCGGCTATTAAGAGCGAGATTATAATTTTCTGATGGGGGAGCATTACGAGTAAGCCGCCGATCACACACAACCATCCGATTGTATTTAAAATGCCGGAGCAGATAAGCATGTCAGGCAGCTGCACTCCCAACTGAAGCAAGAACAAGCTGCCGGCAGCCAGAATCAGCAACAAGCCCCTTTTTACTTTATTTTTAGCTAATTGAAGTGCAGGAAGGTCCTTATGTTTGCACAGCGAGAGCGTAAGCGAAAAACCCGATAAAAATAAAAACAAGGCTGCGTCAAGCGGTACAATATCAAAAAGTACCCGCATTACTCCGTTTATCTCTGCTTCGGGAAGCAGGATGAGTACTACATGAAAGAAAAACATATAAAAGATTGCGATCTGTCTTAATAAATCGATATATTTCTTTCTCTGCATGGTTTTCCCCGCTTTTATGCTTCAATTAGGTGCTCTACAAGGTGATAAAGAGTATAACAAAAAAAGATAATTAGCGTATATCTATAAAGGAATTAAATCCGATTAAATTCAAGGTTTCCTGGATTTTTTCATTTATATTGGAGATGTTTAATTTCATTTTATGTTGATTTACATAATTCAATATTTGAAGAACGGAACCGATTCCCGTCGAGCTCATATAGGAGACTCCCTTTAAATCAATCGAAACTTTTTTAACTGTTGTTACATAAGCCTGCAATGTCTCTAATACAGCTTTGGAGAATATTTCCGCATTATACGATTCAATATTACCTAGAGGCCGGACAACCAGTCTGTCAGGTTCGGCTTTATCATAATCACCATGGATCTTTAGATTATATTCATTATCATTATACTGTTCGAGTTTTACTATAATAGAATGCATAACCGAAACACCTCCCGGAGTGTGATGCCTCTATTCTGAATTTTAACATAATAATCTCGCAATGCCAAATGTTTTTAGAATAATCTCAATTCCTCCCCGTTCAAATCAAAGCTTCGTATGGATAAATGAGCAGGCCGGCAATAGAGCAATCACCTGGTTTAAGGTTTCAACTTGATAATCCGGCTTAACACTCACCAAACTACCGTTCTCTGATTTATTCCGTCTAAGCCAGATACATGAGATACTTGCGGCCTTTGCACCTTGGATGTCACTGTTCAAACTGTTTCCGATCATTACGACTTGTTGAGCGTCGACACCTAACCGCGCCAGTGTATAATCAAATAGTTGTTTGGCAGGTTTTGCCGTACCCAGTTCGCCGGATATCGTAATAACCTTAAAAAAATGAGACAAACCGCTCTTTTTCAATTTAAAGTGCTGCAGCTCGGGAATACCGTTAGTGATCAGGGCCAGTTTATATTTTCCCTGTATAGCATGCAAAAAAGGGAGTGTGTCCTCAAAGAGGATATGCAGTCTGCGGCGGGTACTGATAAATTTTTGAGCACACCTCTTGGCTAACCATCTATCTTGAATGCCAAAATAATCAAGGGTGTTCAACCACGTTTGAACACGGTAGAAATCTCTTAACTTGCGCAGTTCTCGTTCTTGTTTCTTTTTACCTTTAAACTGTGCCCATAAGGCCTCCCATGAACTGATTCCTATCTGCTTGGCATATTCTATTGTAGGAAAGGAGTACCACAACTCTTTCGCACTTACTCGTGCTTGCCTGATAAAAGCATCAGCGGCAATCGGATAATACCGGGCAACTAGTTCCGCACAGCTCTTAAAAGCCAGCAGAGCTGATTCTTCTTCAACTAAGAGAGTGTCATCTAAATCAAGGATAATGGCTTTTATTATTTTTAATCCCATATATGCGCATTAAGCTAACATTAGATCATGCTAAATTCAAGTGTACACAGCGTTTTTAAGTCAGCACCATTAACTAAATTTCTATTTTAAAATAAAATGTTCACTATTAAGAGGACAAGGAAACCATGACACTCATGAACTCACAAAACATTATCAGCGCTCCGCTGCAAAGCATTATCCGTTTTTTCTTACTCTTAACTGGATTAGCTTTTTTCTCTGCCGTTTGTCTGCACATAATTATTCTGCTGCTTATGTTTCCCTGGTCTCCTTCTCAACTTATCACAGCTGATGAGCTTGAACCTTGTGAGCTCATTGTATTCTTAGGTGGTGCACATTTCGAGAGAATAGATTACGCTTTTTTTCTTGCCGAGCGGGGATATAGCAAGCGACTTTATACTCCGCATCTCGGCAATAGCAAAACCAGAGAACATATAAACGAAAAAATAAAAAATCTATCTTTACCCGTCCACTTTTATTCAGAAGAATCTGCGGATTCAACCTATGAAGAAGCCCTGTATACAATGCGGTATCTTAAAAAGTATAATCTCAAAAGCATATTACTTGTCACTTCCCCCTACCACAGCCTGCGGGCCAGCTGGATATTCAGAAAGGTTATGCCTAAAATTAAAATTGTCTCAGCCCCCTGCTGTCTTAAAAGCAGTTCGCTGAAGCATAAACTGGAATCATATCATGCAAATGAAAAACGTAAACTCTTGTTATATTACCTGCTTTATGCATGGCGCAGTTATAGTATTGATTAAGCTTAAAATGCTCATTGCCGCTTGCTATTCTGCGTGTATTTCAATACAATTCCTGTAAACAGATATGAACAGAGGTATATAAATTGTACGGAAAACTGGTTTCGAAGCAGGCGTTCATGCGCCGGGTGCTGCTTGCCCTGCTTCCGGTTTACGCGTTTGCCCTCTATTTATACGGACTGCATTTAATTTTTCTGTCCTTGATTGTGTTTCCCCTTGGTATCGGAGTTGAATACCTGTTTGAACGCACGCGTCAAAAAAAGGTATCCGAAGCTGTTTTTGTTACCTGCCTGCTCTATCTGCTTTCTTTACCCCCACTTGTACCCTGGTGGATTGCCGCACTGGGAATCCTCTTTGCCGTATTTATTGCCAAAGAGGTTTTCGGAGGCTTCGGCCGTAACGTGTTTAATCCGGCTATCGCCGGCAGGCTCTTTGTATATATTACCTTTTCTCCGCAAATGACATCGGGTTGGATTTTGGGAGGTAATTTCGCTATCGATGCGGTATCGAGCGCCACACCCTTAGCACAACTCGGCGCCGGGCAGAATCCGGATCTTATTAATTTATTGTTGGGTTTTCGTGCCGGTTCCATGGGTGAGAGCCCTATAATCCTCATCCTACTGGCAGCAGTTTTTCTCATAGCTACCGGAACTGCAAAAGCCTGGATTATGATTTCCACACTGGGCAGTGCAGCTCTGTTTTCATATCTGCTTAAATTTGCGGGTGCGGCACAGGCACTCCCACCCCTGCCTGCCCTGCTTTCGGGAAGCCTTCTGTTCGTTGCCGTATTTATGACCACAGATCCGGTATCGGCACCCAAAAAAATGCCTGCACAGATTGTATACGGCATACTCATAGGCTCGATTACCATATTAATCCGTCTGTTTCCCTTATTTAGAGAAGGCACCAGCTTTGCCGTATTATTGGGTAATACATTCGCGCCGTTACTGGACCAAATTTTCACAAGGGTGAAGACATGAACAAACAGGGCATTCTTTATACGGTAATTATTACTTTCTTAATCTGTTTTGCCTTTATCTTTGTTTTATCACTCACTGACAGAGCGGTAGCAGAGCGCATTATTAAAAACAAGGATATTAATGAACGTAAAGCAGTGCTCACTGCTTTTGGTCTGAGTTATAAAAGCGATGAGGACGCCTTTACGCTTTTTGAAAATAAAATATCCTCTGAAAAAATCAAAGACAGTGTTCTTTACACAACACCCATAGCAGGCGAAAAAGCTTATGCAATTATTTTTCAGGGTCAGGGGCTTTGGGGCATAATTACGGGAGTACTGGCGGTGAGCAAAGACGTGAAAAGAATTATTGGTATGGATCTTATAAGCCATAATGAAACCCCCGGCTTGGGCGGCAGAATTGATGAGCCGTGGTTTAAAAATCAATTCAAAAACAAGCTTTTAAACGATCAAGGCACGGTAATAATCGCTAAGAGCAAAACTACCGCAACAAGCGACCGTCCCGGAGAGATCGATGCTATTACGGCTGCTACTCAAACTTCACAGGCTTTTGAAAAAATCATTAATCAATATCTTACCCGACTGAGCGCACTGATGGGAGGCAGGTGATAATGGCCGGAAGAGTTCTTGATATAACCAAAGAAAACCTCTGGACCAACAATCCCATCTTTATTCAGATCCTGGGCATCTGTTCGGCCCTGGCGGTTACTAGTAATCTTATAAATACATCCATTATGTCTGCAGGTGTTATCTTTGTTACCGGATTTTCCAATCTAACTGTTTCTGTACTTAAGAATATAATCCCACGTAAAGTGCGCATGATAATCCAGACCCTGATAATCGCATTTTATGTAATTATCGTCGATATTTTCTTAAGGGCCTTTCTTCCGGATATAAGCCGTGCGCTGGGCGCCTACATCGGTCTGATCATTACCAACTGCATTATTATGGGCAGGGCCGAGGCCTTTGCCGGGTCTCATCCTCCTCTGATCTCACTTTGGGACGGACTTACTTCAGGTACAGGATATATGGCTGTTTTAATGCTTATAGCCTTTGTGCGCGAGCTGTTGGGCTACGGTACGATATTCGGCTTTGAGGTATTCCCCGGTGGAAAACTGTTCGGTCTCTGGCTGATCTTTCCTGATGGGTTTCAACACTGGATCATTATGCTTATGCCCCCAAGCGCTTTTTTCCTGCTGGGCATATTCATCTGGATCGCTAAAACCATCTTGCTTAAAAGTAAGGATAACCCATGACACCGGAAATAAGTCCGATTATACTGCTCCTGGCCTCCATATTTACCAGCAATATCCTGCTTGCAAATTTCCTGGGCATGTGCTCTTTTATTTCGATCTCCAAAGACCTTAAAGCGGCAAACGGTCTGGGCCTGGCGGTTATTGTGGTAATGACCATAACTTCGGTAATAAATTATGCGGTGTATCATTACATCATTGTATTTTTTGAAATTGAATATCTTCGCTTTATTGTATTTATTATCGTTATCGCAGCGGTCGTCCAAATGCTGGAAATGCTGATCGAACGCATCTCCCCTGCCCTCTATATGGGTCTGGGCATATTCCTGCCGCTCATCACCGTTAACTGTGCCATTCTGGGAGTTTCCCTTTTTATACAAATACGGGACTACAGTCTTGTTCAAGCTGTGGTATATGGGTTCGGCTCCGGTGTGGGCTGGTGGCTTGCCATCCTGGCTCTTGCTGCCATAAGAAAAAAAGTAGATACATCCCCTGTACCGGCCGGCTTGAAGGGACCCGGTATTACTCTCATTATAATCGGTCTTATGGCTATGGCTTTTATGGGTTTTTCGGGGATGCTTAATGTTCAATAGGAGAAACAGGTGAGCTTATCTTTCCTGGTAGCACCGTTTGTAGTGGGTGCCATAAGCGCGGTTATGGCGGTTATCATCTCTTTTATCGATATGCTTGTGAATAACTATGGAGAGGTTAAGCTGTCTATAAACAGCGGTAAAAGGGTGATAACCGTGAAAGGCGGGTCTTCCCTGCTCTCCTCCCTGGCCCGGCAGAATATATTTCTGCCCTCGGCCTGCGGGGGTCGGGCCACATGCGGAGTGTGCAAAATAAAGGTAAAAAGTGATGTGGGACCACATCTACCCACCGAGCTTCCCTTTTTAACAAAGGAGGAAATGCGGGACAAGATACGACTTTCCTGTCAGATAAAAGTTAAAACAAATCTGGAGCTTGAGATTCCGCAAGAGTTGTTTGCTATTCAAAAATATTCAACTGCGGTTACCTCTATACGAAATCTTACACCTGACATGAGAGAAATCAAACTTTCCCTGAAAGATCCCGAGCAGATTGATTTTAAGGCCGGACAGTATGCCCAGTTTATCATCCCACCCTATGGTAAAATCAAACAGGAAACCCAGCGGGCATACTCCATTGCATCCGGCCCCGGTCAGAACTCGGAACTCGAATTTATCGTACGCCTGGTACCGGGAGGGATAGCCACTACATACATCTTCACTCTGCTCAAGGAGGGAGACACCCTTGATCTTGTCGCTCCCCTGGGAGACTTCCGGCTGCATGGTACAAATGAGGATATGCTCTGTATTGCCGGGGGGTCGGGCATGGCACCCATCAAATCCATATTGTTCGATATGTCGGAGAACAAAATTACCCGGCGCAATGTATATTACTTTTTTGGCGTGGCAACTCCCAAGGATCTCTTCTATCAAAAGATGTTCGAGGATCTTGAAAAGAAATGGCCCTCATTTCATTTTATCCCTGCTATCGCCGATGTAAGCACGGACAGTACGTGGAAGGGAGAAACCGGATTAGTAACTGCGGCCTTGGAGAATTATCTTACTGCGAAAATTCCCAAGCAAAATCCGAAACAAGCGTATCTGTGCGGCAGCCCGGGAATGATAAACGCTTCAATTAAAGTACTCACATCATATAACGTTAACCAGGCTGATATTTATTATGATAAATTCTCATAAAAGGATATAGCTTATGAAAATGTCTCCTGAATACAAACAGACCGCGCTGCAGATGCAGCCGGGAATAATTACTGCCGAAGGTTTCTTAGGAAACGATACAAGACCGCTTGTGGATATTATTCAGGCCGATGAAGAACAAGCAACACGTCTTAATGTGGAGTGGGATAAAATAGCCGGCCATTTACAAGAACTCTATAAAGCCGGCAAACAAGGTCAGGAAAGGACAATCGAGTTTATCGGCAAATGGAATGTTAAAGTAGACGAATCGCGAGGTCTTTTACCCTGCCCCTTCAAAGACGGGCTTTTCCATAAACATACGATTCTGGTAACTCACAAACCCAGTGGAAAACAACTCCTGTTCAGTGAACTCTCCCTTCACCTGCTCGAAAAACATCATTTTCTACAGGGTAAGGGTTCCTCATTTCGTATGGAGCTTTCGGAAATAAAGACGGTACTGGATCTATAGTTTAGTTTTCATCATGTATACAAATGAATATATTCGTGCAGCAATCTTTCAGCTTTTTCTTTACACTGTCCGCAGACCGTTCCCAGTTTGGTTCTAAACTGAAGTTCTTCATAAGTCCGATCACCCTTTTTCACAGCATCGGCAATATCTTTATCCGTCACATTCATGCATTGACAGATAATTTTTACGTGTTCCTGTTTAATTTTCTCGGCTTGGTCTGTTCTTTCATAGTAGTCTTCAATAGCTTTTCTTAAAGCTCTGTCACCCAATACCGAACAGTGTATTTTATGTGAGGGTAGAGATCCCAGCTCCCGGACAATATCTTCCGGAGTAATTTTATAGGCCTTATCCACGCTCATGCCTTTTACCATTTCCGAGAGCATAGAGGTGCTGGCTATGGCACTGGCACATCCGTAAGTTTTCCATTTGCAATCGGTAATCACGTTGTCTTGCACTCTGATTACCACAAGCATTTGATCACCGCACTTAATATTGCCGACCATTCCCCTGCCGTCTTCCTGATAGTTTTCCTCATCCTCCAACAAATTTTTAGGATTAATAAAGTGTTCTTTTACGGTATCCGTATAAAGCCAGGTATTTTGTTTACTCATTTGCACTCTCCTGAGTATACAGTAGACATTTTGCGAACTTTTGCTATAACCGAAGGAAGCTTTTCTAATACATAATCAATATCTTCTTCGGCGGTCTCCCTTCCCAGGCTAAACCTGATAGAGCCATGTGCCAGCTCAGGGCCTACTCCCGTAGCAAGCAGTACGTGTGAAGGCTCCAAAGAGCCTGTAGAACAGGCAGACCCTGTAGATACTGCAATTCCCTCTAAATCCAAATACAGAAGAACAGCCTCGCCCTCCGCACCGTGAAAAGATACATTCAATGTATTAGCAAGAGTCTGCTCAGGATGACCGTTAAAGGTTATATCCGGAATCCGCCTAAGAATTCCTGCTTTTAACTTTGCTTTGTATTTTTCAAACTTTGGGGTAATCTCGCTCATTTCAGTCTGCATGAGCTGCACAGCTTTACCCATACCTATAATGCCAAGACTATTCATGGTTCCGGCCCGTCTTCCTGCTTCCTGATGTCCTCCGTGAATGAGAGCAGAAAACGGTTTGGCCTTTTTGGCATAGAGAACTCCCACTCCTTTGGGTCCGTAAAACTTGTGTGCCGAAAAAGAAAGGTAATCAACAGCGAGCTCAACAACATTAACGGGTATTTTACCTACTGCCTGAACCGCATCGGTATGAAAAAGAGCCCCATAACGATGAGCGATTTCGGCCAGAGCTTTAATATCCTGAATCGTACCAATTTCGTTATTCGCATACATAATGGATACCAAAGCTGTTTTTTCAGAAATAAGTTCCAGGAAGTGATTAACATCTACTTTTCCATATTTGTCTACCCTAAGAAAATGAACCGTATTGCCTAATGATTCAAGGTATTGAGCTGTTTGGATTATGCTGGGATGTTCAATCGAAGTTGTTATAATTTCCGATCTTCCTTGCCCAAAATCCAGACCACCGCAGCGGGCACAGGTTATTATTTTTAATACTGTATTGTTTGATTCGGATCCTCCGGCCGTATAGATAATCTCTTCGGGTTTTGAGCCGATAAAATCGGCAATACTCTGTCTGATATGTTCCAGCCTATTCCGCACACTCCTTCCGAACTCATGCATACTGGAAGGATTGGCATAAAGCTCAAATGCAGCGTTTAAAGTTTCTTTTACCTCCGGATGCAGGGGAGTTGTGGCATTATAATCCATATACACCTGTTTTATACTCATGCGTCCGCCTCCTTATTCCTGTTATTTATAAGCAGTGCTAAGGTTTTTGATTTTAAAAAACGGTTGATATGCAGCTGAAGCTCATCCCATACCCGGCGAGTCGGACATTTCTTGCTCTTATCACAAGCATTACTGTCCGTCACACAGGCTACAGTTACCAGAGGACCGTCCAGTGCATCGGCAATTTCATAAAGGGTAAGTGTGTCGGCCGATCTAATAAGAGAGTATCCGCCTAACGGTCCGCGTTCTCCCCTGACTATACGTGAGCGGGAGAGCAGTTTGAAAATGTTTTCCAGATATTTAAAAGGAATATTCAACTCTTGTGCAATATGGCTCAAGCTTACGGGTTTGTCCTCATCGTGCACACTCAAATAATGCAGCGCTCTCAATCCGTATCTTGTTCTTGTTGAAACCGCAAACATCTAAGCTTCGCTTCCTTTCTTTCTTTTCATATATTTCATATCTTTTATGTATGTAATATAATACAAAAAAAATATTTTTGCAAGAAGCTCTCTTAATAAAAACCTTTTAAAGAAATATGTTGGAACCAGAGATTACACAGATATTTAAAATTTATTATTTCTTAATCTGTGAAATCTATTAAAATCTGTGCAATCTGTGTTCCTTTTTTTACTCTATGGCCGCAGAGCGAAATTGGATGCCCTCCTTATTCGTTTACAGCTTCAAAATCTTCTTTAGAAGCACCGCATACCGGACATACCCAATCATCTGGAAGTTTATCAAATAGTGTCCCGGCGGCAATACCGCTATCCGGATCTCCTACGTCTGGATCGTATACATAATCACATATAGTACACTTATATTTTTTCATTGCTTCCTCCTTTTATACAAAAAGTTATACACCGATTGTAACTTTTTGGCAAGCTCTATTCCATTTCATATAAAGAGGCTATGGATTTAGTTACTTTCTTCTCATGGATTAAAGCAGCTTCAAAAGCCGCAAGAGGTGATCCATAGGCATGAGCAGGCTCCTCAAGGCCTTTCAGCTCAACCTCTCCGGCGCTCTCAATAATATAGTTGAAAATCCGCATTCCATGCTCCGTTTCTTCTACGGACTGCAGATACATCCACCGAGTAAATCCGGCGAGATTATGCTCTGAAAAATAGGCCGACATAGCTAAATAAATGTAAGAAGAAAAAAACTCTACATTAATCTGATTGTTCAAAGCATTGTTTATATCTTTTTGTAACATGTGCACTCCTTGTTTTATCTTTTTTTTATAATATATTAAAAAAGTTATATTCTGACGAGGAAATTGCAAAACTCAAAATATATTAAGTTAGTAAAATACTAATTCTTTATACTATAATAATTTAGCAATTTCCATTTTAGGAGCTTCTTGCAAAAATGTTATTTTTGCAAGAAGCTCTGACAATAATTTTATTACAGCTATTCTCATTTCATACATTTTATTAAAAACATTCTTGACCATTCGTGCTAATTTCCCTTTAATTATTACTATGCAGAAAAATCCGCTTTCAGAAGGCCTTACGGCACATAAGACACCGGAACCCTTTGTAATTGTTATTTTTGGCGCAAGTGGTGATTTGGCTGCCAAGAAACTGATCCCCGCCCTCTATTCCCTTTTTCTTCACAATTACATCAGTGATTTTCATATAGTTGGATTTGCCCGTACCGAGTGGTCCTCTTCAATTTTTAAAGAAAAAATAGCAGCACTCCTGCATGGCCAGCTTGATGCTCAAACCGGCGAGCAGGAAAGAAATGAATTCTTAAAGAGAATTTCTTATATTTCCGCACCCTACAATACGGCAAAGGGTTATACTCTGTTAAAGAAAAAATTTGCCGATCAAGAGCACCTGATTTTTTATCTGGCTACACCCCCCCTTATGTATGAACAGATAATTTCCCAATTGGGTAAAAACGGACTCGCACAATCCGCTAAAACAAACGCGAAGATCGTTGTGGAAAAACCCTTTGGTCATGATTTACCAAGTGCAGTACAGCTTAATTCCAAGCTGCTCTCAATTTTTGAGGAAAAACAAGTTTTCAGAATCGATCATTATCTGGGAAAAGAAACTGTGCAGAATATAATAGTATTCCGTTTTGGTAATGGAATCTATGAGCCGATTTGGAACAATCACTATATTGACCATGTCCAGATAACTGTTGCCGAGAGAGCGGGCATCGAAAAACGCGGCAGCTATTACGAAAACGCCGGGGCAATCCGTGATATGGTACAAAACCACCTGCTCCAGCTCCTGTGTTTGGTTGCCATGGAACCACCGAATGATTTACAGCCCGACTCAATCCGTAATGAAAAGTTAAAGGTTCTGAAAGCTCTGCGTCCTCTATCCGGAGATCCCCATCAGACGGAATTAATTCGCGCGCAGTATAGCGATGGCATAATCGACGGTGAAAAGGTAAAGGCTTATAGAAAAGAAGATAACGTGGATCCTCATTCAATTGTAGAGACTTACGTTTGTATGAAGTTGTTCGTCGACACCTGGCGCTGGTCCGGTGTTCCCTTTTTTCTGCGTACCGGGAAACGACTTTCCCGCCGGCTTACGGAGATTTCCATTCAGTTTAAAACTCCGCCGCATCTTCTGTTCAGCAGGGCCGGGTCTGCTCCTATTAATCCGAATACCCTCACCCTTACCATCCAACCGGATGAAGGTATTACTTTCCGCTTTAATTCAAAGATACCGGGATTTACCACAAAAATGCGCGCTGTAAATATGACTTTCGCCTATGGAAGCTCCTTTGCAGAAATTTCACCGGATGCATATGAGCGCCTGCTGCTGGACGTTATGCTGAATGATGCGACTCTTTTTACCCGTAATGATGAGATTGAACATGCGTGGAAGTTTGTTTCACATCTCCTATCCGCTGCAAAAAATGATACGGCTGAAAATATCTTCTTTTACGCCGCAGGAACCGCCGGACCCGAACAAGCACATCGCATTATAGCTCCGTATAAAGGCTCGTGGAGAAAACTATGAGCAAGGAGCTTAATCCGGCTGCAATTGAAAATAAAATTAATGCGGAACTGGGGCAATTAACCAGCTATAATATAAGAACAAATCTTTTTAACCTGGTTCTTTTTTATAATGAGGCAGAGGAAGGAACAATCGAAGAACTCCTGTCATATATCTTCGGTAAAAGGCCGGCCCGTATTATTCATATCCAAAGCAAGGATGTGAATGTTACCAGTGCATATGTCAAGGTCCGCTGTTTTCCGGATTATGAACAAATCCAGGTCTGTT